>Ga0126338_10003184_pt1 | contig 11471 bp, 4 predicted proteins | sample OrbCmetagenome_2_FD_92529 | JGI IMG/M metagenome (GOLD analysis project Ga0126338, IMG submission 92529) | Coral microbial communities from Petempiche,Puerto Morelos, Mexico - Orbicella C C metagenome | ecosystem: Host-associated > Invertebrates > Cnidaria > Coral | place: Petempiche,Puerto... | reverse complement strand
TGGCCAAGTTTCTCCTTTTTCTTTGGCGGGAAAACATTTACGCATGCTCAGTAAATTAACATGATGTATGCATTAGATTCGACACGGCAGAAATTCGACGTCTGAATCGGTGTCGCACTTCTCACGGATAATGCGACAAGACCAGTCGAACGTGCGGCAGAAATGTGGCAGCCGATTCAGACGTCGAATTTCTCTCGAATTTAATTCGTTGAATTGAATTCGACACGGCAGAAATGTGACGTATGAACCGGGCCTTACCTTTTCAACCAAGCCATCTTGAATATTTCTTTCTTTCAACATTCCTCCACTACATCCATTCTTTGCTTGCCACAATGCAATTCGTACATCCCTTTCGGCTTTTCTTTGCTGTCCCCTGTTACTACCACACGAAGCGTTTTTTTTAGAGCACTCAGTTTCCAGATTATCTTGCCTTGAATATTCGTTTTTAGCAGATTGACTTAATGAAATTTTGGAAGTTTGCCATGTTTTCGGCTTGCTGATATTGTGTTTGCCCACCAAGGGGAATGTCGGCTTTATTGAGGCCCCATGAAGTGCCTGGTTAGGACCAGGCGCGAAGGAATTCGATTCTCCATTTTGATGTTCAACTTCGCTCTTGTCTCTGACTTTACCTTGATCATTATCAGTTAGTTCGCTTGTTGTCTCTAGACTACCGACACCTTTCAGGAAGTCGCTGATCCAACGTTGGGTGTCAATTCTCCTGTGCTGTGTGAACTCTGTGTCAAAGCTGTTTATCTGTTCGCACCCATCAGCACTGATATCTTGCTTCTCACAAAGAAATGGAACCGACGTCTCATTTCTTTGCTGGTTCAACCTTTGGAGAGCGAGTTGTTTGAGCCTGTCTGGCATGTAACGCTTATTTGTGGTCAAACGTGTTTCTTTTCCAGCTTTCAGTGTCGTATTTTCCTCCTGTGGTTGCTGTGAGTTTATCATTTTTCCATCCACGAATTCATTCATTAGCTGCTCCTTGTTTAGCTTAATTTCAACAGTTATAGCGTCGATAAAACCATTGTTATTAGAAAGAGTTATTTTACTCCCACTCGAGGATTCTAATTTGGAATCATTTATTTTCAACTGTAAAACCTTCTCTCGCGAACTCTGCCATTTCCTTGGGAATTTAGTACAGTTTTTCGTTTGGAAATCCAGCTTAGCTATCAAACGCTCGATGTCCCTTTCAACGGTGCTTAATTCATTTGAAAATGGTACAACCTTATTTGTACCCGTAACGAATCCAAGCGAGTAATGTCGCTGTGTTCCATCCACCGAATCACTGAGTGTGCGTGCCGGGTCAGATGATGATTGCACATAGTTAGCCAGTATGCTCCGCTTTGGACTTCTGTTTTCTTTTTGAAATGATTGCCTGTTGTAGATAGAAGGTTCGACGTTTCTGTCTAATAGTGGTTTCTCTTGTCGCATTTTAATAACAGAGGTTTGGTCTGTGTTAGCTGTGTTCTCCTCTGTCCCTTGCTTGGGTTTTCGTTCTGGATGAACTCTCTTCAAAGAACAGCCTTTTATATTGCGAATTACCAATTCCTCTGAGCCAGCTGTGGGTACTAAGTTAAAACAGAAAACACTGAAGTTTATATATCAGCTTCATGTAGTGTGTGCAATTTTGGTTCACTTAAAATAATTTTACCTCACCTTAGTGTAGTTTAGATTTTCTAAGCAACACATAAATTGCCGATATTCACGTAGGTAAGATTTACGTAATAGCCGGCGGCCGATGTTTCTGCTGAGTACATTTTAAGTGTCCTTAAATTAAGGGAACGTGAAAAAGACTAAGATTTAAAATAAGTTTCTCTGTATAAATCTTTGGAAATAAAAGATTGAACAATATCCACACAGCTACTAACAAGGACAAATCGATTAGACGAGCGGTGATATGTCGTCATTGTTACTACCTTTATCATTAATAGTTATCATAGGGCACTATTTACGGGAAATAAAAAACAACATTAACAAAATCAATTAAAACAGTTTAAAGAAGATTTGTTTTTGTATTTTGGCATATTTAACTCCAAAAGGATTGTTTCCCCTATTAGGTGGAGATCGTTACTTTTCCTCTGATATTAGGGAGCTCTAGATTGGATTACGAGTACGAGAGTACGATTTTCGAATTTCAAACCAGTGACGTTTCCAGAGTCCTCGCTGTTCATGTTGGTTTTAGGTAGAGAGGGTCATGGCATGAGATGAATATGTGATGTGATAATGTGAAGCCTGTAAACTAGAATTGAAAAGTCGTTCTCGTACTCGATCTCGTACTCTTACTTAAATCTAAAGTCCCTAAAGCCGCAAAGAAGAGGATAAATCAGGCAGGAAATATGGCCGCGCAATTTTCTTGGCTCGCTGTTTTCAATCTCCAAGGGAAAATCTGGGCTACCTGTTGTGCACCACGATGAACACATTAACATAGAGTAACATCCTAAAGACAAGCTAGCAAAAACATGTTGGCGTAACTTTCTTGTATAGTACCTGCAGTCTGCGCTGCTGTTTTCTTTTCTTCGAGAGTAATGCTCTCCGCACCTTTTGCTAAGAGGAATTTACCAAGATGGGTCTTCTTGTCAGGATGTTGTTTGGTTATTGTAACTGATCGTTTGAATGCTTCTATCGTTTGCTTTATTCCAGCGTCTTCAGAATTCTGCCAAGGAATGAGCACTTCACAAAATGGCTCGATAGAATCTATGCTATCAGCCGATAAAACGTCAGTTGACTCAAAATTGGCAAAGGGCTCAATACTGTCAAATGTATCTGTTGAGACATCAGCGGCCAGTTTTACCAGGCTGTCGTCCCTTTTATCCATGGGCACGAGAGGAAAAGGTCTATTATCAATCTTTGTATCGTTTCGATTCCAGTCATAGCATCCTTTTGGCGCACTTTCCTTGGATCTCTGAGTTTCCTGTCTGTCGTGTTCGCTAGTTATCGAAACTCTTGAGTAGCTAGGCATATTTTTCTTGTGTTTCTTTTGGAGTCGTGGAACATCCTTTGAGATTTTCTCCTTGAACGAAGTTACGACTTCTCTGAGTGAGCTTCTCGCGCCGTCCTTTTCATCTGCAACACGTTTCAAGCTTCCATCTGCGTTAGTATCTTCACTGAAACTGACCGACTTCGGCTCTCTTGACAATTTCGCCTTTGCCTGTCTGATAACTTTGCTAAGCCATTCCCTTATGGCCCTCTTAGTTTTCTCTGGATCGTTCAACATTGGACTGTCCCGTAACGAGGAGGGTTTATTTGACAAAGATGCTCCAAATAGATCTTTTCCCCCATTTTCATCTCGAATGCGCGATTTACTTATCACCTTATTGCCACATACTGAGGCATTACCCGTGTTTGGTGGCCTTGTAACGACATTGTGAGAACTAATGGGACCAAAGTGATACTTAGAGTTTTTAACTTCACTCGACAAGACCTTTTCATTGCCACTAGAAATCTTATCGCTTTCCGTTCCTTTATGAGTTGTATAAAAATGTTCCTTTTCGTTATTCTTACTCTTGTAACCTTCCAATGCCTTTTCGTATAAGGTAATGGGCTTTAACGCTTTAAACAGTGGGAGCTGGTCGGTTTGTACGGTGCGTAACTTCTCTTTGTTAAATTTCCTTATAAACATTTTGAGACGTTCTGTTTCTTCATTAGATTTGAAAAGATTCTCTCGCACTTCCTGCAGCAGCATCTCCGTTTCGGTCTTGCTCTCTGTGAGTCTTTGTATTTCCTGATCCTTTTCGTGTATAGTTCTAGACTTGTTATTGATCTCTTGGCGCAATTCAAAGTTGGACGTGTTCATTTCTCGGGCATTAATAAGGAGCTCTTCGATTTTCTCTCTTTTCTCAACGCATTGATTGAACCAGTAATCCGAATTATTCACGGCACTGTTCAGTTCGTTTTTTAAGGACACCAGCCTTTGTTTCAACAGATCCTCGGATTCTGTTTCCTTTTGCAGAGCCGCTTGAAGCTTTCGAATCTGATTCTCATCGTACCTCTCAATGGTTTCAGAATCACTATTTTGCTTAATGCTTTCTCTAGGTTTTTCTATTGCGTCAAAACAGTTGATTCTCGTTTTAGAACAGAAACTTGTTTCTTCAGAAGCCTCTAAAGATTTTGGAAATTGTTTACTTGATACTTCCACATCAGTCACTAGCATGCCTTTCATTACGTTTCCTTGGTTGACTCCAAGAGGAAGTTCGGTGCTCTCCATTCTAGCAAGTTTATAGTTATCTAACGCTTCAGCTTTAGCTACTGATGCTAAAATATGTGATGAAAGCACTGACTCATATCCGTTGACACGTGGCAAAGCACTGGAAGCCGCACATTCTAGAGCGTCCTCCAGACTTGCTGACCGACACTCTAGGTTGCTGCTGTTGGTTGGCATGTCGGCGGCTTTGTCTTTCATAGTAGCACCGGCTCTTCCACCTTTTAATTGATCACAAATACCGAAAGCGTCATTGGAAGAGGAAAAGCTTATTCCCGTCAGTGACGATGCTGATGAGAAAAGTTCAGCAGTTGATTGACTCGACAAGGTTTCTGTGCTACCGCTTACTGGTAAATCGCGGGCATCAGTATGTAGCTTGAGATCTTTACCCCGCTGAAAATATCAGAAAAATATTTGAACAAGACAATGAGACAAGAATGTCGATACTAAAAAGAATGATAAGTATGGGTTCCTACAAAAACAAATAGTATTTTCCTGTAGGGTTTCTACAAAAAACAAATCGGTAAACATTTCCATTTCTTCGATTCTATCATTTCAAAGAGGATACATATTTTTTATTATTAGTAGTAATAGTCTGAAATTTGGCTTTTATTAAACTTATAACAATGACAATTAAGCAATCACCTTAACTGCTTCAACTTGAGAATCAGGTTCATCGATATCATCCTCCTTTATTTGACACACTTCTGTCTGTTTTGTTTCTGAGAATTCAGAAAGAAAAGGAATTATAACCCTCAATTTGTCTAAGACTTGACTATCCTACGAAACAACATTCCTACTTAACATTTCCCTTGTCTCATAACACTCAATCCTTTCGGTGCCCTTGGTCATGTCTCCAAATGAGAAGAAACATTTCTGCAGAAGACAACGAGTGTCATCAAAGCGGTAATGGGGTCAGCCGCGTTACTTACTGTCTACATTAGTGGCCACTTAGCTGTGTTCTGTTGGAAATCCCTGAATCTGATCGATTCTCCAATCGTTTTCTATTTAACAATTAGATTATGAGCTCGAGATTTCTATGAGGTGATAGTTGATGAGGTCGAAGGCCGAATCAACTATCAGCTCATAGAAATCTCGAGCTCATAATCTAATTGTTTTAGTAGAATTCTAACTGAAATTTCCTTCAAACGACGATTCCATTCACTTCTGGTCTTAGTATTAAATTTCACGCTTTAGAGAATTTGCGCGGACTGAATTAATTGTCAATTCGAAATTTACAGCTGTGTACACGCGCTTATCAGTTTCTTTAAAAAATTTCGACGGTAAATGCCTTCCTTTTAGTCTTCTCAGGAATTTTGTTTATTCATTTGTTTCTAAATGTTCTTTCAAAACTTCGGAGAAACGAGGAAACGTTGCAATTTTGTTGACCACACCAAGCCACTGTACACTAATTAACAATAAGATTATGAGCTCGAGATTTCTACGAGATGATAGTTGATGAGGCCGTAGGCCGAATCAACTATCGACTCATAGAAATCGAGAGCAAATTAGTAGAATTTTGACTGAAATTTCCTTCAAATAACGATTCCAATTATTTCTGGTCTTAGTATTAAACTTCACGCTTTAGAAAATTTGTTTTGAACTTTATGAACTCTGAACTCACCCCTCTCGCCTTAGTACGAGTTTTTGTCCGCGTGCGTAACTTCAGGTGATTTTAACTAGCCAATCGTGGCTCAGAATGTGCTCGCGCGTACATTTGAACTTCGCCGTCGTAATTTTGCAGATTTTCATCTTTGTCGTTTTTTCTTGCCGTGTTTAAGATTTTAGGCCAGCCTTGCCGCTGTTTTTGGAGTTTTGAGTCTAGCTTCTTCACCTTTTTTAGCCATTGTGATTCGCCGTTTATTATATGTTCCGGATTACGTGGCTGGTTCATTAAATAGTTCGTTTATTTGGAGTCTGAGCCTACAACTCACTGAATACAATTCCCAACAGAATTCACGCGGACTGAATGAATTGTCAATTTGACATTTACAGTTGTGTACGCGCGCTTATCAGTTTCCTTAAAAAAATTCGAGCTTTTCTAATTTAAGAAACCGTAAATGCATTCCTTTTAGTTTTCTGAGGAATTTTGTTTATTCGTTTGTTTTTATATGTTCTTTCAAAACTTCGGAGAAACGAGGAAACGTTACATTTTTGTTGACCACACCAAGCCACCGTACACCAATGGCTGATAGTGTGCAATGGCTCGGCCAATCAGATTACAGCATTTGCATTAGTATACTAGTAGAATTCTAAATTACGAACACCCTCCCTATAGAGCGCCAGTTAAAAATGGAAACCTAGTTAATTTCTCTTAAAGTTTTCCCGGTAGAGATTTACCAGTATGGGTACTGTTAAAATAAGGCTTATGTTTTGGTGGTCAATTTTTGGATTAAGACCGTTACCATGGCAACAGCTCATCTACTGACAGGCAGATGTATTCCTCATTTTGACCTAAACTCCTTAATATTTATACTTTCCTTCGGTGAAATTTTTTCATACTTCGCCACATCATGGAAATAATATTGCCTGACATTTTGAACTGATTGGTAAAAAGTCAAGGTTGTTCAGACGGTTTTTCCAATATTCTGTAATTTGCCATTATTCTAAATATATTAGATTAGCTCTGACAGATTTTAACAAAAATAGGGTATTTTATTGGAATTGTATGTGGTTAGAACTGAGCCAAATTAAACAAAATTCACCAAAGGGAACGCGAGAAAATTAGCATTTATTTTGTCATGCTGACGTCACAAAAATCAGAAAAACACGCTTGGTTATTTACTAAAGCGCGCACTCATGTGACGCCATGTATCGCGTGCGCACGCGCGAGAAAGCAAGAGTAAATTAGAGCTCTTTTACCGGTTATTTATAGAGCTTTTCTGTCATATTTTTTTTGCCCTAGGCTTAAACACATGTTTGAACAGAGTTTGAAACTATTCCTACTTTATACCGAAGTGATTTAACGCCTTTCAAGTGCTGAAATAGTTTTCGTTTCTTCTTAGCGTTACTCGCGTCATTTTTGCACGCGCGATTAATACTAACGTCTGGCAGGCAATGGAAGCGCGCGCTATTGAGTCTCAGAAAAACTATAGTGAGCCACCTTAACAAAGCGACGCTCGCTTCTCGGCGTTTTCAAAGCGTCTTTGAAGAGGGTTTAGATGAAGTTTAGTAGATTTATACTAAAACTTGGGCTGCACTTGAAACTGAAAACTACTCTTAATATTAGGCTTAAAAATACACAAATTTGTAGATTTTGCGCCGTCAACCTTTAGAGTCAATAAGACTACTTGCCCTTCTGTTTTACGAGCGGTAGTCAATTCGCCTACGCCTTGTTGACTATCACTTCCATAAATAAATACTGTTAGAAGAAGATAGTCAATATTTTTGCATTTTAGTTTGCAACTTTTTCACCGCAAAACAAAACAAAATAAAAGAAAACAAACAAAACAAAACATTACCGGTGTAGATGGGAAAAGCTAGACCGCTTTCTATATCGATTTCAGCCAATCAAATTCATGAATTCGGCAGTTCCCAGTCCTTGTGAAACACAGCCATAAAATAATATAGATTAGAAAACAGTCCTAAGAAAATACGCGCGCTGATTGTTAAAAATCGTGTTTCTATTGAACAATTAGATTATGAGCTCGAGATTTCTATCACGCATAGAAATTGAGAGCGAATAATCTAACTGTTTTAGTATAAATCTACTAGTCGTTCAAAACTTTATCTAAATCCTCTTCACAGACACTTCGAAAACGCCAAGAAGCGGCCGTCATTTTGTTAACAAGGGTACTCTGCAACACTACTCACTACTAACGTTCGTGATAGAACGCTAGTAGGATTATACTAAAACTCGATAGTAACAAGGTACATGTTTTCTATTTCTTAAATATAGAATATAGAATATTTAACAAATCGAATGTGATTTAGCGTGGTCTGTACTCTTATCGACAACGAGTACGCGTCATCACAGTGGTCAAAATGTTGTGGACTCACGAGGCGCAGTTTTTTACCACAATATCAAAGATAACGAAAGAAATCTTTGTCAAGATTTGTTGACAAGTGAAAACACCGACTCGGACTTGAAATTACACGCGCTGCACTATGTAAATGACTACTTGTACGCGTCAGACTTTCCTTTCAAAAACTTTTGCAAACTCGCTCAATATGCAGAAACAATAAGAAAAAAATTGTTTGGGAAAAGAGTAATGACGCGTACTCGTTGTCGATAAGAGTACAGACCAAGCTAAACCACATTTCGATTTGTTTTTTTACCACAATATCAAAATTTTAATTTATGCAAGCTTTCAAGTTTAAATTTCAACTGTCAAACTGTCAACTTTTTAACCAATGAGATTTTATGGACTTTTCTAAGTAGACAATCAAAAAGCGAGTAAAGCTATTGACAATGTTCGCGTTAATTTGAATAGAATTAACTTATCCTTGTTAACGGCAAGTTTACGGCGTCTTTTTCCCTTATTTTTCCCCGGCATTTGACCATTTTGGGGTCTTGTTATTGTAAAAACCAAATTGACGTCAGTTTGTTATGCGTCTGTCCTCTTATTGATGATAAATTGGGTCATAACATTGTCAAAGTTTATTGCGGAACCACAGCCACTTTGACAATGTTATGACCCAGTTTATCAATTATAAGAGGACAGACGCATAAAAAACTGACGTCCATTTGTTAAGTTTAGGGCTAGTTTACGCGTCTTTTCCCCTTATTTATTCCCGGCATTTGACCTGTTTGGGGTCTTGTTATTGTAAAAAACCAAATTGACATCAGTTTTTTACGCGTCTGTCCTCTTACTGATGATAAATTTCGTTCCACAGCCACTTTGACAATATTATGACGCAATTTATCATCAATACGAGGACAGACGCATAAAAAACTGACGTCAATTTGTTAAATCGACAACGGCAAATTAGCCAATCAGATTGCGAGATTAGCAGCAATTGTGGTAAAAATAGAATATAGAATTCAATGTTTATTCGCTACGCGCGATTAGCGGCGCCATTGAACGGCTTTTGAAGAGGCCAGCACATAACTCATTAATCTCGCATTCAATAAAAGCAAAAATACCAGATCAACTCTACTGTGGAATCAAATATGAACTATTTAGGCTATCTAGCTAGTAACGTGCGATAGACGCCTTTAGTTGAGGGACTTAACCATGTAAGAACATTTTAATGGAAAGTAGAAGAGACTGAAACATCCAACAAAGGCAGGATTGCGTTGACCTGCAAGTGCACTATTTATCGGGTCTGGAGTTACCTGTCCCTAGTTCCTGTTGGACCACATGCGCCGTTGGTGTGAGTACTGTTTTTATTTCCTGTTGTATCACGTGATCCCTACCTTCATTTCCTGTTGGGTCGGCGTTAGAAACTGGTTCTCCTGAACCCATGAAACGCATTATTGTTCCGGTGAATATTTCTTCCATTATTTTCATCATCGATTGAAGAACTTTATTGGCGTCGTTCCTATCAATCAGCACCTAGAAATAGTAATTTAGATTGCACCAGTTTTTGTGTTACTGACTTTCCTTAGAATCCAATGAACAAGTCCGAGCTAAGACAACACTGAAGACAATTTTTTTCCCCCTGAATGTTATTTAGACTAGCGGTGTAAAGGTGTTAGAGAATTAAAGCATGACGTTTACGGCAGACGGCAAACGGCAAAGATTACCTCTGATTTTTTATTCTTTTCTTGTAATCCTTAAATAAATCACACAAAACTAGAAAAATGTCTTCTACTATTCACTGCAAATACAGATATTTTCACTCTACTGTACAGACAGCTGAAGACACACGGCAAAAGTTTCATTTTTGCCGTTTGCCGTTTGACGTAACGTCATGCTTAATCTCTCTGTTTCCTCTGGCCACAAATCCAAATAAGACATAGACGACAGTGTATTTCAACATAGTCAGCATTCACTGCAAATGATGATCTCAGTTGGAATAATGGCTCTGATTTTCTGTTCAAAAGATTCCAATAACACATTTTATCGTAGATTAGATATTTGTCGTGTCAGGGTTTTGAGGCTCCATGTCGCATAATGAAGCAAAATCCTGGGAACATGATTGTTGGACTGTTCAATGTTCCCGCAGCCAAGTCTACCAGCTTTACACAATAACAACTGTAAACGAGTGCAATAGCTACGTGCTTACAGTCGTCCTAAGATAAGGTATTTACTGACCAATCAGAACGTGCGCACACCTGTTTTTCTCCCCACTGGGCTTGTGGTAACCCTTCTAACTCAGCTTTTAAGCGCTTTCTCTCAGCCTCGTGCCAGCTCAACAGGTCACGAATACTATCTGGATCCAAAGTTGTACTTCTTGTACCAGAGGGAATATAAACAACGCCTTGACGTTTGGTTTGAGGCAAAGTCTTTAATAAGTCTGGCACTAGAGACGAAGGTTTATAGCAATGGAGAGCGTCTTCGTTATCGCCAGCGAATGAAACACGGCGAGAGAGCTCTTCCATCATTTGAACTCTTAGATCTGCTGGCTTCTGATCACTTGAAGCTCTTCTTGGAAACTTGACTCGTGGAATAGGAAGTGGGGGAGGTGGTGGAACGTGAGCTAAATCTTCATGATCATCACTTCCAACTGATTTCCTTTTCAACTCTAGAAGCAAGTTATTTTTTAACTGTCCCATTTCTTTGTCGCTCAAATTCATTGGAACCTTCAAAACTTTTGGCTTCTTCTTACGAGCCAACTCTTCATCTCTTTTAGCAGCCATTTCCTGGAATCGCTCTCCAAGAACGTTGTTAAGTTTTAGAGCAAAACTGTCTTTCCACTTCTTGATCTTGCGAAATGCTTGTTGCTCTATTTCTGATGCGTACTTAGGACTGTCTGTCAGAGGGGAAACTGAGGCGAGTGTTGCTCTACGCCCAGGCTCCTTTTTCTTCCATAATTTCACGGCACCTTCAACTGTGGTTGACCGATCATCGCTGCTTTCTGTTGAAACGTTCTAAATAAAGATATAATAAACAATTATTCTGCGAAAACGTGTGGAATGTGACCAAGTGTGCCGCGGAGGACTTAAGAGTGCCTGCCTGTAAAAATCAGACAAATTCTTAATTTCGCGGCAAGGGTCGAAAATTCGATTTCGCTCATATTCCTATGGTAGATAGGCTACGGTATGACAAAAACTACTGGATAGTTTTTTTGGCAAAATATCCTTTTATTTCAAAGAAATGTCCAAATTACCAAATTCCGTTAAAATCGTCATTTGACGCACCATTTTATTAAATAAGTTTGAGAG
>Ga0126338_10003183_pt1 | contig 11473 bp, 6 predicted proteins | sample OrbCmetagenome_2_FD_92529 | JGI IMG/M metagenome (GOLD analysis project Ga0126338, IMG submission 92529) | Coral microbial communities from Petempiche,Puerto Morelos, Mexico - Orbicella C C metagenome | ecosystem: Host-associated > Invertebrates > Cnidaria > Coral | place: Petempiche,Puerto... | reverse complement strand
TTTTTTTTTTTTAAAAGGGTGGTAAAAAAAAAGGAAAAAGGAGAGAAACAAAATAATATTTTACATCTTTTTTTTTTTTTTTTTTTTTTTTTTACAGCGACAATGTGACAGCTATCGGGCTATTCTCTGCAAAGGCCACATAGCTCCAGGTCTAGAAGGAAAAGCTCCTATCAATCCTACATCACTTCCATCAGATTCTCCAATTCCGCCCTCGCTGCCTTCAAATCTACCCTCGCTGCCTCCCCTTCCACCCTCGCCTTCTCAACTTCCACCCTCGCTGCCTCCCGCTGAAGCTCTTCCAAAGTCGAGAAAGAAAAGGAAGGAATTCGAGACTGTTAATAACGTCGTCAAAGAGTAAAAGATCTTCCTCCCCAAAGAAACAGAGACGCCATGAAGCGGACATAGTTCAATGAACTTAAAAATGATTCTGATAATGTTACTCACTTAGGAAAAATAAAATAGAATGTATTAAAATGCCAGTAATGAAACGGATTGTGGTATTTGTTTACAAAGCATGTTTATGTTATTCAGATTTACAAGTCAATGAAACAAAGGAACTCTTTCCCTGTCAGCTTTAGCAACTACGCTAAGCATCAAGCTGAAATTCCCGTTTGAAAACAAAATATTATGGCAGCATGTTTTCAATCATATGCAAAGTTACTAAGGCCCATTTTTCTATACCTAGAATTAAATCATCAAACGTTCATGCCATTATAAAGGAAATAACCAGAAACAGAAAACTTCCACTTTGACATAAGATGGGGAGAAAAGCTTTGCCTGCCACATATTCCTTTCATTCTTCTTGTTGATGCCAGGCGATTCCTAATTTGCTTGGTTCGAATACGTAGTACAAAAATGAACTGATATTAAATTCTATGTTTGATCTGTAGGTGATTTACCCCCACTAAAATCTGACTTTAACGAATTCACAGAGAGTAGTATATATATAACGTCTCTTTCCAATATTGTTTTCAAAACGAGTTTCCAAAAGGTTCACTCTACAGGTGTACCGGACCGTCGATATCTGAAGAGCTTTTCTGTAAAATCATGACACTCAGCTAAATCAAATGACTTTGTAACAGCTCCCAACTCAAATACGTTTACCGGCTAGAAGAGCCCACGTCACGTGTCATGGGTCAAGACTCAAACAAAAGCAAAGGGAAACAACGACTTGAGCTTGCGAATCGCACTTGATCTCGTCGTTCACCTTGAAAATGCGGCAAATTTGTTTGCCAGCCTGCGTCAAGCAGTAATGTTTTCGCAGCTTGTTCTATTTTTGAGTTGGGAGGTATAACACAGCACTTAAAAACTGGCCCCACGGGAAACAATGGGTTGTATTTCTCCTCGCTTAACTGCAACGCAACTATGGCTCATAATGTCCTCCGTTGAACCGTCCATATTCTTAGGACATGCAACTGTAGTGTGACGACTGAAAACTTACATAAATATACAAACTGCGACAAAACTAACTTCTGCACGCAGAGGGTCGACCTTGTTCGGAACAGTAAGACTTATGACTCTCTTATGAAGACGTGACTCCTGTTTAGAGAGAAACTGGGATAAAATACGTAAGACATATGTGGCAGCATTTAAAGTGGGCCAGACTGATGGTCACTTCATTGCATGGTCTACACACTAAAGCATTTATTGTCCCCAATTACGGCGAAGATTGAGTGAACCTGGCTGCGGGATGTTTCGTGAACACTGCAACTGTTGCGAAATTACATCTTAAAATCAAAAAAGCAACTGATATGTCGAAGAAAAAATATTCGAAGAATGAGTAATAAAATCACTTTTCGCGCTAAAATGTACGGCACCTGCTGCCTCACTCAGTATGATAGCCACAGTTTAAATTAGTCACCAGGTAACATAATACAACAGCTCAAAGCAAACAGACTACTCAATGCATTTTATGGCTTTTGAGCATTTTCAGAATTATTCCTCTATTTAAGACGGAAGAATTAATGGGACTAAAAGGACTGAGTTTTAAACAGGCATTTTCCTAAGTACTCTTATCTCCGGAAATAGAAACGGCTTCTTTTATCCCTTCCGGGGTAGGAAATAGATGCTACTATTAATAGATGAGTAGGAAAGAAACATGGAAGCGCTTCCATACCAAAACCAAAGGTCAGCACTTAAGAAAATTTTTACTTCTTAACTGAGTAACATTGACATCGATATGATCCAGGGTTTCTTCGGCTTACACAGAGGTTTTGTTATCCTTCGAAATCCATGTTGTTTTCAATATATATTTTGCTTTTCTTGTTCACTTTTTCTTTCTTTGTGTCATCTTTTCGTTTGCCCGGACTAATGGGACGACAAAAAGATTTTACCATTCCAAGGAAGACAATAATTTATAACATCGGCGGCTTTTTACAATAACCTTCTCAATATGTTTTACGAAGCACTTAGAGGCCGTAAATTGAATTTCACTTATTATGCAATAACACTTTTTTAGTTGATGAAGTTTAAAAGCAAAGGATATCTTGCTGGCAGACAAAAGAGGGTTCTATTTTCTGATGTTTGCTCAGTGACAACTTGAGTCCTTCACTTTGTCCTACCTACATTATCAACTGGTTATTATATTTATTTCGAGAATGTCAACGCCTTTGACACAAAACTAGAGCAGAGTTTTTATGACTTCTTAGGATATATGAAAAAAGTAAAAAAGAAAGAAAACTTGTAAAACACCATTATTAACGGAGCCATATCTAAATACTGTATTTTCAGTTTCGAAGTGTTCCCTTTATGCTTGATTAGTATCGATTTTGTTGCACTTACTTGTTTTAACACAATACATCCTGTTTTCTTTTCATTAATCAACCTTTTTTGGGATTTTTAACTAGCTGCGGCCTTCAAACACGAATATCATTCCTCTTTTTTGTTTGTTTTTGAATTTTGTTGTCTTTTTGACGAAAAAATACCTATTTTCGGAACAATGAAAATCTATATAAAAAAAGAACAATTATGGAAAATAGTAGTGCCATAGTATCTCTTCGTTTGCCCACACTCAACAGACCATTAAATAAAGAAACGCGAACAACGGCTTAAAAGTTCGTTTTGCTTTAATGCACTTAGTACACTTTGGAATGAATTAAAAATGACTTTTTAGAATCACTGAGGGAAGTCTTTGTCAACACATGCAAAAGGCAGGAAGGTTTATGTCACCACTTCTATGTGTCACAACTAGCAGCAAAACAGCTCAAGACGTTTTATGACGAAAATTCATCTGACGGGTGCCTCCTGACTTGAACAAATACTTAACTTTCATCCCATTAGTAATTGTTTGAGAAAGCATTCGGTAACACGATGCATTTTTTGGGGGGCGTCATGTGAGCCATTATAATGGGACGGATACACCGCGTCCTTCACTTTAGGACAAGACCGCAACGTAACCATGCTAAGAAAATTTATAACTACTCTGTTACTGCTTAGTTTCATTATCTACCAGCAGTGCATTGTTAGTACCGACGCAGTACATAGCACATGGCCACTCAGACGACGAAGAGGAAAGAGAACTTTCAAAAACGTAGAGGTAACGAGCGTCTATACCGTGGTTAAGAACGATTTTAATGATCGACTTTATAATCAAAATGGCTGAAACGTTTTGATCATTCCAAGGAAGAGAGGTTGCGCTTCTTCGTTTCCAATTTAAAACGCTACAGCCATTTTCAATCTAAGTCGCAACGCTGTCCCCTTTGAGCACCTCTTATACCATTGCCACCAATAACTTTCTACGGCGGTCTTTGGGTTTCATCGTCAGAGTTCTTTAGCTTTGTCTGTCATAAGACAACAAGGAAAAGGTCCATTGCTAAACAGTAATGACTGCCACTGAAAACTGAGTACAAGTCATTAAATTTTTAATAACTGAGATGTGCAGGCTGATATAAAACGTAAAAAAAACGCTATTGACGTTGTTCCCGTTTCGAAGAATCTGGTAACATTACCGACTATTCACAATTCTTTGCTATTTTTTCCGAGTGACCATTCTTTTATATTTCATGTCGACTGATTCTTTGATCTTTGCTAGTCCATACGGTCAAAGAAGGAAACCACCAGAAGAATTAAAAGTAAAGCAACGCGTCGCATCAAAGTGTTTCATATATAGTTGTCTTTTAAAACTGGTCTGTGCCAAGTGAACTGTATTCCCATTCTATTTTCTCTTTGCTTTTAATCTTGTCGTTGAGGTTTTTCTCATCAGTTTAAACAATGGGCATTTAGATAATGGTGCAGTTTACTTGCCTAACATTTTCTCCAAATCCCCATCTCGTTCCTCGTTCATGATTCTTCGTGGAACCTCCACAAATTAATAATAATAAAAACGATACGACATTTCTTCTATTTAGATTCCTACAGATAACAAAACCATTCATCAACTACTCATAACCAAATAATGAACATTTCGTATTTTAAAATTTATTTCAGGAGACACGAGTTTATATCGAGCCCACAGTGGAGCCTTTGACGCCTGGACGAATTTGTCAAGATCCTGATAGTTACGGATGTGAGACCCAAGAGTAGACCCCAGTTGTACATTCTATAATGGCAAGGAATGCCCCTTGAAGCTCATTAATAAAAAAAATATTGGATGTAATCAGACTTTTAGTGTGAAAAGTAAAACTTATATTTGTTGAGAACGTATTTCATTCAAATATACGTGGATTGGCCTTTAATGAAGTGATCTTATCTGTGTTTTAAGGTTCCTAGCAACAAACTTCTGTTTCCTCGAATTAATCTTTACCCCAAGTAAACGTAATAGATAGCCATCTTTGAGAGTTGTCTCCAGAAAATGGAATCAAACGTTCAATAACTTCTTTTAAGCATGAAAACCAAACATCCCTGTCCCCTTCGAGAGAATGGGTCACCTTCGAGATATCATTATTTTAACCAGGAGCCATAATCGGGGACGGAGACCGTAAGTCTTATGATCCGCGCGCACCTATGATATGGGACAATTTTTCTATTTTTAGAACAAATTGTGCCATCCTGACGTCATATATCCGCGCGGATCCACGCACATGCTGGGGGCTCTCGCGTGGATGTTGTCACGTTCCGTGATCAAATGGTGAGAGTTGCGAGATTCTCTTGCTGATTTTTCACAGCGATGGCAGGGAATAAGGCAATGAATAAGATCCAGGGCTCTTACATATAGGTTTATGCTCTGAGCTGATGGAAAAGGTGAGTTTTTCAGGGTCGAAAACAAGACTTCAATTTCGCGCTGCATTTGCATAGTGCAGCGCGTGCACTTTCAAGTCCGAGTCGGTATTTTCGATTGCCAACAAACCTTGACAAAGATTTCCTTCTTTGTCTTTTGTGCTGAGATGCTGCAACAATTTTTACCAACGCCAAAAGGCTACTAACATCATGTGTGCTTCTTTAACACAGTGAAATTTTACACTGCGAAAATAAGATAGACAAGGAGTTTTGATAACTAAGCCAACAAAATCGAAATCGTTGTTCGAGTTGATTAAAGAAAGCGTCATCGTAACTTTGCTGATTATTTCTGTTGTATTCACATATTTTCAGCTAGGCTTTTAATATGTTCTCAAACATTTATCAACCTTAAACATATTTAAAAACTAGAGATATTATCTGAGTTCGATGTACGTTTTGACAGAAAGTGCGGGAGTCCAATTTGTCATGTTTTACTGACTGTACAAAACACACATCGGCGGCGCTCTTATTCATCGACAACAGACAATTTGCTAGATTTTTACACAAACGAAACTGAGCAGCATCTACAGACATAAACTTATTGTCCCTTATTGGGCCTTGATAAAACATCAAGCGTTGCTCGCTTACAATTCAGGTGTTTTAACATATGGCTCCGAGGCTTTCAGGACTTACTTCTATATTTGGCGGTGTTTTCTTTGCATTCAAGCCTCTTTTGGGAATCGAGGGACAACAGAAACTTAACAAATTTGTAATTTTCTCATGAAAGCCTCGGAGCCAGCCATGTTAGAACATTGATTATTGAACGTGACTCTCGAGATTCAATCATGATAGAGGAACGAGGTTGAGCAATCGCCTTAATATTCTTTAGGGATGGATACCAAGTTGGAAAGAAAGAAGCCCTTTAGAGCGCTTGAGAGTTAAAGGGTTGGCATTTTTGGAACTCTGAATGTTCACAGCTCTCTCCCTTGCTTAGGGTAAATTTGGTTCAGTTCAAGAAAGTTATAAAATGTAATACATAAAAATTTTTCACGAGCAAGCGTTGGATATGCCATGATAGATTAGCAACGAGGCGCGTGGTACCGAGTTGGTTATAATCATCTCATATGCAACGAGCGCGAGTGGTGCAATTGTTTTATTAAACACGTTCCCCCAAATAAAAAAATTCAAATAAAATAAAAATTAAAAAACGCCCTAAAAATACGCGTACGCTTGTCATATTTGTGGAGCATGGTATAGTTACTCTTACTCCAGGATGACTACCCTAATGAAAGCTATTGAATTGCATTAATTTATATTTCTCCATGACGGGTCAAGCCAGAGGACAACGCTTTTTGCGCGCGTACCAACTAATTTTTATTTGATGGCCGGGTTGTTCTAGAAACGCCTCGAGTAAATGGCTAGCTACCAATAATGATTTAACGAATTGAGAGCCGGTGACATTTTCACGGAGTGAGTGTTGTGGAACAAAGCTGTATACAGCTTTGCTAAAAATCACTCTCTTGGGTGTCCTCAAACCAGGATTTGAAACCTTCATGTAGGGTTTTAGTTCTTTTTGGTGGAGGCGATGAAATTTCTTTAAGCAGGTTTATAGTGATAAAGAAGAAATCCTGGATCAAGCTGTCTTCAACATTCGATCACCACTACACTATAAAATTGCGGAATAAAAATTGTAGGCTGCTTGAATTGATGCATGCTTAAATATATGCTCTACGGAGTAACTTTTCAGTATAAACTCGTTATATCTATCGTGGTCTTAAAACAAAAATATAGGAACATAATTTTATTCATTTTAATTCGTACTGTTAACGATCTTGTACTACATATTTTGAATAATGTCAGTCATGTCTTCTTTCATCTTCCATATTTCTTCAATTTCCGTAATTTTCAAGACTGCTGGTTGTTTAACTTTTTGTTTGCACTTATATTAGCGTCAGTTAGTGTTCAATTCTACAACCCATGAGTGCAGCAGCGTCACACAACTGGCGTTTGGCTCGAAGGGCATTGTCCTCTCTGACCTTAAAGGGAAAAAAAATGTAAAAAAAAAAAACATAAATTGAAAACGATTTGATATCAACAGCCACAATGGGAAATGTTTGGCGATAAAACTGACATAATACACGATCAAATATCGTTCGGTTACCAAACATTTTGTCGTTTGGAAACCGTGATTGACCATGTTTGATCGCGTTTGATCTTGTGTGGTAAAGTTTTAACGACGACAAACATTTTATCAAACATTGTAAAACATTTTGTTCGTTTGGACGGTGATCAAACATGTTTGACACCATACATGTAGACCAGTACGGTGTCACCAAACATTTGCTGTTTGGAAAGGGCTAAATATTAATCAGTGGTTGTAAGAAAAGCTGCCTGTTAATCATATAGAAAAGCGATGTAAAATTACACGTTTCGTTCAACTGTTTCAGTATTTTGTCATCACATTGCAAAAAGAAACACTATCTATAGGTTGTTACCGTCCTGATGTTCCCGTTATAACACCACGCCGACCCTTTTGGGCAACTTCTTGGAGGTCCGTTCCCAATAGCATCAGACTTGGTTACGAATAGCACCAGGACGAGAAGAACGCAAGCTAATAAGGTAAACGATTTGGTTGCCATTTCGTTCGAGCAATATTTTTCTGCTTCTACTACCTTCTTCTACTTCGATTTAACTTCACTTCTGCCTTAGTTTTAGATTGTGATGATACTGTGCCAAATGACTCGGGTTAAATATCCAACCACCATTAACGATTGGACGTATTTACATGAAGCTGATTCTTTGAAATTAAAGTTGTGGAACATAGTTGAAGACCTCTCTTTAATATTGTTAAAGAGCGATTATTGCAAAATGTGGGACAATGATAAAATAAGCAAGTGGTATCATGGTGCAATTAGATTTCAATTGTCAGCCTTTCCTTTTAGTTCTTCTTTAGTTCTTCACACGACAAAAACTTAATTTTCTATCTAAGAATATTTATTGAGAGGCATATGTGAAATGTATTTGTAATATAAATAATTATGCTTAACCTCTTAATAACGTTGCTGGCAGACTGAGAACAATCAACAGAGGTGGAGAAGAGAAGATGGCACTGCTACAAGACGCATGCTGTGTGATGTCGCTGCACTTTTGGGCTGTTGAACTCAGTGAACTTCTGCTTTTACTTCCTGAAAAAAGGAGGAAAATCGAACAATGTGTAACCTGAATACAGTACTTTAATAAAGCTGTCCTTCATTCAGAGTTTACAATGCAGGAAAAGTAAAATAAAGTTGAAACTTGCAATCTTATGTTATAAGAAGTCCTTTTGTTCATTTTTCAATGTATATAAGATAAGTATAGCATAAAATAGATAACGCGGGGAAATTGAGAGGGGATCCCAGCTACCTACTTGCTAGAGATTACGGCAAACCAGAAACATTCATTAAACTTTAGGCTTTCTGTCTTTAGCCGTTTGCACACTAACATTAAAACGTTTGTGTTGCTGGGAATGGGACACGTTGTGGAGACGTTAGATGTTGTGGATACGCAAGCAAAGCGTGCATTGCACGTTAATTCCTTTGCACTTGACCGGCGATAATAAGTACTATTTTACCCTTTGTTATTTAGTTGCTTATTCTCGCAAATAAGTATTCACTTGCTTGCATAGTACATGTTTTATGGCGGCGGCCGTGAATCATTCCGGAGGGTTTTAAGATTGCCTGTCATGAACATTTGGTATATTTTCCTATCATCACAATGCACCCATTTTCTTTCTTTCTTTTAATTCAGTTTTGTGAAATAGTCTCGGCGCTATAAGAAATTGACAAAACAGATGCGTTAAGTTCTACGCCAAAAATAAATCAGGCCGATGAAAATTATAGTTCCATTCTAAACTTTACAGTAATAATAATAACAATAATAATAATAAATAATAATAAACTTTATTACAGTGTCTAAAATGTTTAGCTGAGGGGAAGCGTTCCCTCTACTAATTGTGGACACCTACCTAAAAAAAATTACAACTATTACAACAGTACGCGCTTTATATGAATCGGAGTAATTTCTGTAATGTGACAGTTTGTGAACTTATGGTTAATTTTCATTGTCCGTTGCAGAGAACGAAAACTAAAAATGCATTATTCCTTATTATTGTTGTTGCTTCAGCGATTAATAGTAATTTTTGTTTAATTCAGCTTCGATTGTAAACTTCACTGCACCCTCATTATACGCATTGGAGTAATTAGAATGACAGTCTGTTAGGTTATGGTTAAACGTGCATGGCCCGTTGTGGATTACATTACCTACACATGCATTATTTCTAATTAGTGCCAGTGATGCTTCAACAATTAACAATAATTTTCGTTTAACTGACTTAGGAAAACAGGTGGACTAAGCTATGTTTAATGGCTTTTCTCCGACAAAATACTTAAATTAGCTATTTAACGACAAGCTCATTTTAGCTATAAAGCTTTCTAGAACAACGCCGAAATGAAGCCGAGTCTGCATGTTAGTTCTGAATTATAATGTTTAACTTCCCTGAGGAAAAGCCGCGTACCAAAGTATAAAGAAATGTGTGTTTTGATTGTCTCTTTATTATTGCCTCAAAGCAAGGGTTTTTGCTTTATTGTAACATCATTTTTATTCGTTAGAGAACAGTTACAAGTTATTTTTCATATTGATTTTCATTCACTCGAATCTATCAGCAAATCTATTTCCCTTCCAAAAACAAGAAAGGATGGAAAGAAAATGAATCATATGGAAGGAGCGTAAAGGTTGACACGTGGAATTCAAAAGCCCACACAATCATTTTATCAAGCAGTTTCAGTTGTCCGCCTATAATTGATATAAAACGATTGTATGCCTGGGGTTCTAAGACCCATTTTAGCCCAATCTAAACTTAGAGAAACCTCTTGCACCCTGTCTGAAAAAAATTAGGTGTTTCCCCATTTTTTTGAGAACGATCAACTTTTCCTTCTATCCTCAGACGACAGATTCGAAGGCTCATCGCCTGGCCAAGTTCATCCCGGCGTACCCATTAACGCCTCTTTTGCATATAACTTTTCCTGCTGTATTAGCTGTTTATTTGACGTATCTCTTATCTTGATAATGGTGACGCAAAAGGTGTTACTAGGACAATGGACTACTATTTGCGTGGCTTTCACCGCGCTTAAGGCTTAATGGGTTAACGTTCGTGACTCAAACATTCACTGTTTCCTCCTTTCCATAGAGCAAATTTGGTGCAGTTTAACATTTCTAAAAAGCTTTTCGGAAAAAATAATTATAAAAATAAAAATAATTAATTAAATGATTAAAATAAATGTCTAAAAAGGAGAAAGAGATTCGAAATATTTTACCTCAATAACGCCATGCTGATGAACACGTACAGACTCTTAAAAATTTCCTAGATTTATTTAAGATAAACGATTAAGACGTACCCTTGGGAAATAGTTTCCGACGACGTTTATGTTGACGTTATAAAAATATACTAGGCTTCCATTTTTTTTTTCTTTTTCATTGATTCATATTACAGAGGAACGCGAGATGTTGACAGAAAATGAAGATGCGCGCTGCCTCGGAAGTGTGGTTCGATAAAATAATACCGAGGCTCAACTGTGACAACTAAAAAGTTGCTTTTGAGAAAAGGTGGCTTTTGCTTAAACCTCCTGGAACGGTCATGATACACTGCGTATGTAGCTTAACATGGGACATGACTGACCCCGCCCACAATGCGCAAATCTCTGGAAAAATTATCATCTTGAATTTCGTGCATACACCCCCAAAAAAGTTTCCTCCTACAGTGCTTGCATTAATGTCTCTTTGTTCTTAGCCCAGTAGGATCGATCTTTATTTAAATTCACTGGTTGCCTGAATTAATAGGAATATTCAGCACTTTAGGGAATTTCATTTATAAACTGCTTATTTTACCCTAAAAAAACAAGACCATAGCTACGTAATTTTTAAACTTTCAATTTTGATTTACATGTCATGCACTATATATGCTTAACAATGTCATTTGTGACTTCATTCAAATTTATTATTTCGGTATCTTTTCATCATGGCCAAGACTGCTGGTGGTTTAATAAACTTTTATTCGTCCTTAGCGTCACTCAGCGTTCAGTTCTACAGCCCATGCGTTCAGCAGCATCACACAATCGGCGCTTGGCTCGAAGAGCATTGTCGTCTCTGTCCTACAAGGGGAAAAGGGTGCGAAATATATGAAAGCAATTGATATTGTTTTCGCTCTCTAGCTTTGAGGAAAGCGGTCAAAAAATCAAATTGAAAAACTATACAAAATGGCAGCTCTCAGTATTGAGCGAAATGT
>Ga0126338_10003182_pt1 | contig 11473 bp, 5 predicted proteins | sample OrbCmetagenome_2_FD_92529 | JGI IMG/M metagenome (GOLD analysis project Ga0126338, IMG submission 92529) | Coral microbial communities from Petempiche,Puerto Morelos, Mexico - Orbicella C C metagenome | ecosystem: Host-associated > Invertebrates > Cnidaria > Coral | place: Petempiche,Puerto... | reverse complement strand
TTTAACTTGAAAATGGTGCCAGGATGACACCGAAACGTCGTTGCTCAGTTTTTTCGCTAATCTTTATTGTTAATCTTTAAGTTTTGGTATTCAATTTGTGTCAAGCGTGATGCCTTTTCTGGGCAAAGTAGTATGTTAATGAGGAAAAGTGTAAACAATGAAGTCAGCGAAGATTCCCTATAGGGACCGAACAAGCTAGTTCAGTTAAGTACTTAGCTCTTTGCAATCTGTTATAAACTGATGCGTCTCCGCAATCCATTCTCGGTATTTGTACGCGCGTTTATTTTGTGCAATGAAGTGAAAACGCAATTTGCCGAAATTTAATTCGTTAGCGGCCCATCTCAAGCCCTGTCCACACTAATCGGTCACGAAAACGGAGCTTTTCGAAAACTCTCTTCAAACCGGAGAAATTTGAAAACGCCTGCATTGCGTTTAGTGTGGGCGGAAAACATTTTGAAAACGGAGGTTGTCGAAAACAATGGCGTCACGATAATTATGTGATCAGGATTTCTCTGTTGGAGTTTTCCTCATCCAAAATGACCGGCGATTGTTGCGTTTTCAAATTTCTGCGGCGTTGTTTGGACGGAAAGCATTTGATGCATTTTTAGAGTGAACTCAGTTTTGAAATTTCTCCAGGGTTCGCGGTCCGTATCACAAAATGCAGACCGCTAAGGAAACCAAGGAGAATTCTCCTTTTCATCGCGGACCAGTTCAGCCATATAATAAAAAGCAGAATTGACCCTTTCGCCTCGTTTGTATCAGTGTCAAACTGAAATAAATCAAAGGCTATCGGCTGTGACTAATGCTATCCTAATGGAGGTCACTCTTCTACATTTCTGCGCACACTCAGTTGGGCAGTGCTATTCCACTCGGTCCTCTCAAAGAACCAGTAACTTCCCGGCCTAACGATTATATAGCGGCGCCTTACCAACAATGCGCGATATTTCAAACATAGTGTTTAATTCAACTGGCAATAAACTGCTACAATATAGGCTATATTGGTACGTGTGCATGATTACCAGTTACCCAAAGAGGAAACTAGCTAGAGAAATAACTATATTGTAAATACAAGTACGTGATAACTGGAGAATCTCAAGTACTGTATATGTTCTTGAATAACAATAAAAATAGTACTTAGTTACATACATCATCCAGGAAAGTTACAAATTTTCATTCTCTATCATCATACACGGTTCTCAAATTAAATTGCGTAGTTTTCGATCGTTTTGAATATATATTGAATAAATAATAGTAAAAACAAATAAACTCCTTCCTCGATGTTCAGATTTTCAGGTCGTTTAACTCCCCGCATATCATGCAAGATAAATATTATTTTCTGATAACATGATGCTACAACACCTCATCGCTGCCATATTCTCAAGCTACTATAATAATTCTTCGTTCTTTCAAAATCGTCACTCAATAATTTACGGAAACTTCAAGCCATACAACAGCGGAAAAATTTATGATTACAATACATAGGCTATAAAATCGTTACAGATATTTTATACAGTGATAATACTATACTGCACAATATTGCTTTTTTGGCCCTTGTGGCTTGGGCCGGACAGTTCCGTTTTATACCGGCTCGAAGTCACTCAAAAAGAGCTTGTGTCAATCGTTATTAACTCCATACCGTAACGTACTGCTAATGTGTATAGAGCTGACACAAGGTATGAATTTAAATAAAACGAATATAATTAATATGCATACATATACTGAGTTCGTTTAGTATGATGTTTGCATGATTTCGATTACTATTTTGAGCAATGGGCTAAAATAAATAAGATTGCTGTCAAAATTACACGATAATAATCGTCATTGCTTGCCCGTAAGGCACGTAAGAAAAATCAAAACGAGAGCTAAAACAGTAGTTGAATTTAAGGACGTTATTGTACGAACTCTGGAGTCTTCAGGTAACCGTCAAAAGGGGGAGGGGCATTTATGTAGGTGTAACTTACGGAAGATGGAGGATTTTTCTTACGTTCGGAAGCCGTCTTGTAACGTATTCGTGGATTCTTCGGCAATTTTCGGAAACCTTAATTGTCTTTGACGATTTCATTAAGTCCCCTTGTCAAAATAAATGATTGATTGATTGATTGATTGATTGATTATTGATCGATTTGTTTGTTTTCTTTGTTTGTTTCCTTTGATTTGTTTGTTTCCTTTGTTTGTTGTCTTCTTTGTTTTTTACTTATCCACTCATTTTAAACTTTCTACGCTATGAACTGCTTTGAAGTGGCCGTGTCTCAAAGTGGCATGGCAAGCTTGCCAATCAAAAACTGACTGGATTTATCACATGTGTAGTAAATCTTCCATTGTAGGGAATTACCCGATTTGACTCGATCATCACCAACACGTGACGATAAGTTATTCTTACTGTAATTAAAGGGTTGTCTTAAGTGTAAGTATATCGGACATGTTTTACAGTCTAGTGTCGTATGTCTCTTTCTGGTAAGCGAGGTTTCCAAAGCCATTGGTTACTTTGCTCTTTTCTCCTCCCCTTGCCATGGTATCTACTCGGCTTATTACGGTGCTCCTTGATGAGTTGTCGCTATTTCCACCCGGCCTCTCCTCCGTGGGATTTCCGATCTCCAAACAAACTTTCCGCAAGGAATCCCTCCGGAAACTTGGACTGTTAAAAAAGTAAATGAAGGGATTGCAAACTGAATTGAAAAGCCCAAAGCCATAGGAGATCACTCGAATGCCATCAGCTGGGTTAGGAAAGTCGGCGACATATCTCTCAATGAAGCCGGTGTAGATCACAAACGGCGCCCAGCAAACGAGAAAGAATATGACAACAGTCAGAAGCATTTGTGTAACGCGTTTCTTTGTTTTGTCCAGAGACTTTACATTTGCAGCGGACATCGTGCCCGTGCGAGAAATTTTTCTTTCGCGGCTCCACACTGCCTTTCCAACACGGCTATACAATACAATGATTGTGACCAACTGAATGAGGAATCCAAAGATTGAAAGGAACACTAGGTAGCTAAAACCTGCTAACGTGTTATTGGGAACGGTGCTACAATACCAGAACGTTCCATTTGCCCACTGGACTTCTTCGGTGTCTACAAAGTAAAACGTGGGCAGGAAAATTGCGCCGGCGTAAATCCATCCAATGGTTATTAGCACTTTAGGACGAAGCCAGGCCTTCATAGCTTGCAGGGGGCGAACAAGGGAGTAATATCGATCAATGCTGATGACGGTCAGTAAACACATGGAGCTTGATGGCGCCAGAAACTGAAAGAGCAATTGACAAGTGGTTAACATTTTACGAACGGCCCGTAAACAGTAAATGTAGTAATCGATACATTATGTCAATTATTGTTAACGATTAGCTGATTCAGAAAATATTATTTATCGACCCCTTATTAAGGATTGCTGGTTTGACGCCGAGAGATCAAAAGTTTTACAATGTTTTGCACCCCATACCTTCCTTTTGTTGTGGGTCCATCCTCCTCGCAAATAAAAGTTCTCTTTTCCAGCGCTTCAATTTCGAGAATGGCGTTCGAGACATTGTCATAGAATAGGCTGAGTGTGCAAGTGAATCATGCCGTTTTCGGTCTCCTCTGAACTTTGTATTAAAATATTATTGAATTGGGATAAAAAAGGAAATTATGTTATTACTATTCCAGTTCCTGTAACTGTTATAGTTCTTCAGTTACAATATGTGTTACTGTGTCCTAAGTTTCTGGAAACGCCCACAAAACGATATTTTAGTTACTAACCTGGACAAATCGTGTGAACTTACACAGACCACTTGCACCTTTCACGTTTTCTTCGGGGTAGTAAAAAATGAGCCACAAAGTCAGCGGTATGCACACCACGCACACGAGCAGATCTGAAATCGCCAAGTGGAGGAGGAATAGCTGCACTGCAGACCGCTGACCACGGCGACGAGTCGAGACAATGATTGAAATAACAAAGCTGTTACCGATTAAACCAACCAGTGATACGAGTCCTGCAATATTGGAAAGAAATATAAGCATATTTATTTTAACACTTGAGGTTAGATAGCCTTGATTTCAACATGGACTTAACATCATTTAGGTTGAAATATATCATTTTTGAACAATGTTAGCTATAAAACTGTGTTACATGGTTGCCGTGTTGGAATCCGATTTATCAGAGATGCTGTTGATTTTGCTTTCAAACTGTCGTGTAGAGCCGACATTTTTCATTTCGTGAGGCAACGCGTTCCATTATGAGGACTCCACTGTAACGGACTTCGTTACATCTCGCATATTATGTTCTGTGAAACGTGGTGCAAAAAATTCTTTTAAGTGCCTGGGGCACGTTGTTGCAGCGTTTAAAAAAAAACATTACTGCCATTTTGGGTTTTTGGCCACTGCGTTGACGCAACACTTCGGAAAATACTTTGTAGTCAGTTTATCGCTTAATTGAAAGCACAAACAGACCAAGACCGGGTTGGAGTAATTCAACTGTGGTATCACACTGTATTACAACATGGCAAATTTGTAATGCAGTATTTACTGTAACGACGGGTCGTGCACACGTTTAAAAGCACCTATATATTGTGAGAACTGAGACTTTTTTTTACACGTCATAAACATGCCTCAACCAAGAGAGTCGATCAACGAGGAAGTCCCAACAATTGTAGACGAATTTTTAGTGCATGAAGTATGGATTTATTTTATGGGCAAGGCAGCACTGATGGATAAAATTAACTTGAGATATATTTTGAGAAAGAAAGAAACAACTAAGGGTTGAAAAAATGTTAACAGTGATGGAAACGAAGAATCCAGCGCACTTGATTTGAGTCTGATGATCAAGCTTTCTGGTATAGTTCTCAATTGTTTTTTTCTGTGATGTAGTTCGTTTTGCTCTCGTTTTATCTGTTCAACTCAAGGCTGACAAAATCACTAAAACGTTCATTTAACCCAAATTCTAAACCGTGCTTCATTTTCGAAAGCATGAACAAGAAAAATAAAAAGGTCTGAGTGTATCGTGACTTGTTTAAACATTTAGAGCACAATGTCTAATTTTGACAGAAATGGACCACTGGGATTAGCCTGTTCCATTCAAAAAGTTAACCCGAACCTCAATATTTTATTTATATCGAAATCTAAATGCTGAACTAGTCTTGCTGGTGCTAATTAGGAAAACGTGAAGTGATATCTCAACGATTTACTGTCTTTGGCTTTATTCCTGGTCAAATACGATTTCAATGCTTTCTGTGTTTACATTTGGAATTTATAAATGTAGCTCTGTGGTTTGGGAGTTGTGATAGCATGTCATGGAAACTAATGATCAGAGTGACATTCTATTGAGAAGAAGGATCGATTAGTAGGGAAACATTGGTCATTAGTTTAATTTTGTTCCTAATGCCCTCCGATTGACAGTTACTTTGTGATCAAAGTTCTATCATGTACAGTAAGTAGGTGGAAGGAAACCCTGCCTCAAGAGAACTGAATTTATGACTTAGAAAACAGCATGAAAAAAAAAAAAAAAAAAATAACAATAATAAAAAAAATCGTTTCAGTTTAGGTGATTGGCGGTGAATATGTAAAGAAACATTTGAAAAGGAGAAAAAACCTTACCAATTAAACAAAATGCCTAAGTTACTATCAGCAAATCCCACCCATTAAACCACATGTAAGAAATATTATTAAAATGAATTTGTTGGATATTGTTAGTTGTTGCTGTCATATTAGATTTTGGTTCTGCAGGCGGCGTTGGTTATTAATCTACCTCACAAAAATTAATTAGTCGGAGGCCGGCTTTATAGATCTTCCCATTGTTAGAATATCCCAGAGCTACATTGACACATATTATTCAGTTGAATGAAAAATTCAATTTTGAAAGAAAAATAAAGGTGTAGGCAAAATTTCCGCCTCTCCCTGGAGCCAGTCTTTGTTTCCCCCGCAGAAAACCTTCAGCAGGAAGAGCGTGGGATTACCTTTGTAAGGAACAGCTGCTAATGGAGGTTCGGGTAAGTTTTTCGGGATAAACGCTCAAATAAACCTTTTCAATAAAACTTCACATGTCAAGACAATGGTCGATAAACCTGAACCCCAGCCTGTGTTATTCTTTTCAAATCGTGTAAACCTATTATCTCACATTATTTTATTATAAATTTTGTCCTACGACTAAAAAGTTGCAATTAAGTCACTGAAAAAAGATTTGAACGCTAATCAAAAATATTAAAGTTGAACTTAGCCCACAATATTCTCGACGTAATATTTACAAGCGCCTTTAAGTTGTGATTTCAGCTTGAACGGTAACCATGGTTACAAGTAAAGAAGCAATACACAATAAGACATCATTGAAGTGAGAACACTGTCTTGAGATTCTGGGAATACGTGTGATTCTTTTGAATTTTTCCATCTGCTTTGATATTAGTAATCTAGCACTTTCCCTTGCTCAAACTTATCAGATTCATGAGTTTAAAAATAAAAACCAGCTTCGGGGAACTATGTTTTTATCCGTGCATTTGAAAACGGCCTCAAATTGAAACGAAATAGTCTTCGGCGAATTGCTAACAATATCAATGACACAGTCACCGTTGTTGTTTGTTTGGATGAAAAAGTTGCGTATTGAATAAAGATTGACGCTTGAAACAAAGATAAGCTTCGATTACATATACAACACAATTCGTCTTTACGGATAGGGAACGTATTCTGATCAGCTTGATCTTTTCTTGATGCTTGCGGGACAACGTAAATCTTTATTCTTCAATGTTTGTTGGGCGTTGCACCTTAGTGCAAATGGACCTGCTAGTCAGTATATACCCGAATGCTAGTCTATTTCACCGTGAAAACTAAGAATTGAATCTATACGAATTGAAAAAAACGATTCTTAATCGTTTTTATATTTCCTTGCTTAGAATTGCTCGTCAAGCGGATATACTAACTTTGATAAATCAACCTGGCTTCTTCTGTTTATTAAACTATTATTTAATTTCTGGGAAGGAAATCACTAACTTCGTATGAATTTACTTTAATACAGAATTCTGGTGAAAAATTAAAGTCCCAATGAAGGTTGTGCACATATACTTACCTAAGACAATTATGGCTGCGATAAACTCATCACCGTTTGTTGACCAAAGGTTGTAAGTTTTAGTGCTGTTCGTGGACGACATGTTCAAGCTTGGAGCTAGGCCTGTCCTAATATCTTGTGATCTAATAAAGAAAGAAAACGCTTTGCATCAATTGGATTCTCAATTTACAGAATGTAGGGAGTCTCTTTATTTGTTCAAGCTGTGTTGCGTGAGTATTAGAAGCACGTAATTCTGTTTTCATGCATCATATCTCTCACGCATCTGTTGCTTCGAGTAAACACACTTATAAATGGTAATAGCTTAGCGGTGCGTGTTTTTAAGGCGCTATCCTGTGGAGAGATCAATCTTTCTGCGACATATTTCCAAATCAAATGTAATATACATCTGAAACATTTGCCAGTTCGCACAAGGTATATTATTTTGTAAAGTCCAACTTTAAATTTGACTGATTTGCTTGGTGTTGAACAGCATTTGTCGAACTTAACACACCTCAGGAAATCCGACATTAAGAAAATGATGACAAATACCACTGACCTGGATGTATATTAGACTGAAAAAGTTTTGAAAGTAAAGGGGCTGTTCCTCTATCAGTGGTTCAAAACGACTTCAGATCAGATTTTTGCTTGTTTCTGGCTGAGTGAATCTACCGCATTACTGACGTCGCGGAACCAATGCTCTGACGAACACAATATGTAAATTCACTCCTCAGGGGCTGAAAGAAAACTCCCTGGAAACTGATATAATTTTAAGCGGGAAAGTTAATTACTTGCTTGAAGGCCATTAGTTAATTGATATAGCTTTTCGCCTAATGAAATATTCGGGGAAAAGCCAATATGTGTCAGGAAGAGCTAGCCATTAATAAAGCCAATGTTTACAAATAATGTAAATAAAAACAAAGAACGCTCGCTTGACGAATCACAAAGCATAACAAGTGTGAATCAAAACACTGACTAATTATGCTATTGATTGATGGCTTTTGACGTGTTAGTGAATCTTAATATTGAATAGTATTTATAGTGACTTAAAACTGAGCCATAAATCTTACAAATAGCTCAACAGGAATTTAATTACAAACATATATAAAAATAGCTATATCAAAAGAAAACAACATGACTTTGTACTGATTGTAAATTGAAGAATACAGCCAAAGTTAATTGAAATTTGTTAGTGACAGCAACTCTTTAATTTCTGATCACAAGTAGATTTATTTCTCAATTTCCTCAGTTGATATTGGTTTAATCGAGGTCAAGCAAACTGAGTTATCGAGTTTTCATATATTTTAGCACATGGGTTTAATTGAGCTTTCGGCGTATATTTTAGCACATGCAAGGGTTTAATTGAGTTTTCGTATAGTTTAGCACATGAATCTAGTAATCAATAAAGACAGCTGAAACAGCAATAACAATCAAGGCTTTGTTCATGCAAATTGAACTATAAAAGACGCAAAAAGTTTGGGATGACTTTATCTCGATCTTAGATAAGAGCAAATAATGCAATGTACTGTTTTTCGTAAATTAAAGAGCATACCATCAAAACTGAAATCAGAATTCGCAATCAAGGAGGAAACAGCACTTCATAAAAGAAAATAACGCTAATGGCATAAGGTCCGCCTTTTTCATGACAGCTGGAAGAATTGAACAAAACACTGAGCCAGATCGATTCATTCGATAAAAGAGAAACAAGAGTTACTTGAAGGAAAAAAAGAAACTTCAATTTTTCCAGATATTCCTTCATTTGGAAACCGATTACAAAATGTGAGGGATGTTTTTTGATCTTTCAATTGCCTACACAGAAGCGCATGGGCAACAACTGTGGGTAAAATATAATATAACAGAAATAAAAGTAACTTAGTACGTAGTTTCACACAAATGGACGCTGGAATAAACGCTCCCTGATATTAGCATGATAAACACGAGGTAATTAAGGCTAATTTTTGAAGTCCTCATCAACTTCATGGAGCGACTTTTGTCTTTTCATGTGATAGTGCGATCAGGCTTCCCGTCAGGGATTTGCTTTCGTCACTTTCTGATTTCTCATGCTGTGAATTTTTGTAACCTATTTTAGTATAACTTGTTTCCATATGATATTGTGGTTTCGTAAAAGTTGCTGTAAATCATGTTTTTCAAAGGCTTTTATCCAGGAGGAGAGAGGGCTTTGGGGTTGATGCAATTCCAGTAAATAGGAAATAAATTTGCATCTATCGTAAAGACGTTTTGAAACTATATTTATAGGTAGAGACTAGTTCACACCAAACGTGATTTTGTATAGGAGGTAACCTAGTGATAAATTTCAATGATTTTCTTCCCCAGGAGGTTGTCAGTGAGAGATGCCAAAGACCTTAGCACTTACGACATATTTATTAACATCAGTGTCAGTTGATTTTTGAGCCTAAAAAAACATAACGTACATTATTATATGGCAAGGTAGTCTTGATTGCCTCTTTCTTGGTCGGGATTTTGCCATTCAGACCGTTTCCATGGAAACTGTCCTGAACCGTGTATTGCCGGCAAATTTAATGACAAGCATGGCACGAGTGCCATTTATCAAACAACAAGCTCATTATAACCGCGTAGTTAAATTTGAATTAAAGTCTTGAATCGATGGCAAACAGGTCTAAAGGCACAATAACTCTATATCCTGGTAAAACCAGAACAAGCAATAGCTCGCACTTTCCCTTCGTGAAATGTTAATTGTGGGAACAGTTTTAAATTTCTGAAATTAATCGAAAACAGTTCCGTAGTATGAAAACTGCAACCCATTAAATCTATTTACTAAAAAAAAAAACGTCTTAACCGCCGAGCGATAAATTGATCATACATATACTAACGCTAATTTGTTTCACCTCCCAATTTTAAACTTCCGCAGTACGGGTTTGTTGATAGCGAGCACCCACGCGATTGCAAATGTAACTTAAAGCCACGAACAGTCTATCTAAAAATATGATATACATGTATTCTTTTATAGAAAAATAACTAAAAAAAAATGTTTCCTTTTCTAAAGAAGACTATTCTATCTTGTTAACGATAAAACAGCAAAGTCATCATCAACAGGAAAATATCACCTTTCTCATGTTATGTCAGTCATGCAAAACAGTTGCGTGTTTTTAACCACAAGAAGCAATATCCTCCTTGACTTCCTCGAACTAAACAATTCAGCTTGGCTCCGCCAACACACTTAAAAAATAGGTCCGCAATGCGTACGCGTGTTTAGTGCGTTTTCAGTCAACTGGAGCCATAATCATAGATGGACAAAGGGTGAGCCGTTCACGGAGTAGTGGAACAAAACATTGACAGAAGAAGACTTTGTTTACCGTGGGATGTCAAATTAACTTGTACATGAAGTGTCAAGATGGTTTCCTGGAATTACCGTAAATCCTGTAAGTCCTGAATTACACTGAAGTTCTGATATTAAGTTTTTACCATGACTGTAAAGGAAATATAGACATGTTGAACAACAATCAATTTGCATGGAGAATTTACTAAGTTCTTTCATTAAAATGAAACTGTAAGCGCAATAAAAAAAACAATAATGCTAATACACTGTACATTTTTTATACTTCTTACAATAGCTTGTTGTAAGGTTACATGTTGATCAATGGGTAGTGGTTTGTAGAATATCTGCTGGACGAAAGAGTGTTCCTGATGACAGAATCAGAGTCTCCAGTGGTTGTCTCCTCACATAAAACATATTGATGAGATGTTGATACAAAGTAAAATACTTCAATGACAGAAAATAAATAACAATGGAGAACAGAGTGTTCCATTTCCCGTTGCTCAGTGTGCTTGACTTTGGTTAACTAGGTTCTTGTGCTCACATCTGACATGGCATAGTGCAGATGTCTTGCGTTGTTCTTAGTATCAAAATTGTTCAGTGCCAACTTTAACTCAAAGTGTAAGAGCATGTTTCCAAAGCAACTGGCCACCACTTTTCTGTACATTAGTTACTTCTTTATAGGTGCAGGTCAAAATGTTGGTATTTCGTCTGCTTCTGCATCTGTAGGCATATGTTAGCACTATTTATTTTGAATTTGCATTTTACATTATGTGTGAAATTCAGTGCTGCTTTGTTTAACTGGGTCTGTTAATAACTCACCTAATTATTGAACTGCAGCAAATATAATCCAAACAACAGGTGAAAGAGTACAAATATACAGCAAAATTGTATAATTAGTTATTTTTATAGCAGAAATCCTACTTGTCAAGTCTGCGAAAGTCATGCAGAGCTGTCATACTCTCCCTCTTTTGCTGATAAATAATTATCGACTACAACATTTGGATAATAAATCACTTGTTCGACGATTTCATGTGCAGTATTGAAGTGTAATTTCACTCATTGTTTGTGCATTGACCTGCTCATCAAAATACAGCACATTGACTCATAACAATATAGAGCAATACTTTCTACATCAAAACATCTATTAAGATATATGTGCTGTATTGCATTGCATGGTAT
>Ga0126338_10003181_pt1 | contig 11473 bp, 3 predicted proteins | sample OrbCmetagenome_2_FD_92529 | JGI IMG/M metagenome (GOLD analysis project Ga0126338, IMG submission 92529) | Coral microbial communities from Petempiche,Puerto Morelos, Mexico - Orbicella C C metagenome | ecosystem: Host-associated > Invertebrates > Cnidaria > Coral | place: Petempiche,Puerto... | reverse complement strand
GTTGTTTCTAATTGTTTTCGCTCTTCAATTGTGACTTTTCTTGCATGCAAAGTAACGTATAAAATCGAGTTCTTGTGTAAGTTATATATAAAATAAGTTGGCGACCAAAATTTACGATCTGGCAACCAAAATTTTTCCATTAGACGCCAGCTGGCTCCCAAATGAAAAAGTTAATTTTGAGCCCTGACCTTGGGCACTTCATTCACTTCAATTTCACAACTGCTAAAGTTTCATATATAACTGCGATGATCAATCATGTCTTCATATCTTTCTCCGCAGTTCAAATGTATGATCTTTCTTATATTCAGTTGTATTCTTCACTCTCTATGGGTATATTCAGGGGTTTCATTAAGGGCTGGACACCGGGCAAATTCGCCAGATATGAGGACAATTTTGTCCCCCCGGTTTAACCATCTAGAGGAACGTTTTCCTTATAAAGAAGTTCAGTTCAAAAAGTTTTGCCGGCCTGTGAAAACCAGTTGCCCGCCTGCTGAAAATGTTAATGAAACCCCTGTGTATTATGAACTCACAATGTGACCAGCTCCTAGTTGGCTTGATAGCTCAGGCTGTTATCAGCCTCATCAACGCGAGTTGAAATAAAGTTATCTATCTATCTATCTTCTGCAGCGGTATCACAGAGGTCATGGGTTTGAATCCCGTTCAAGCCTGAATTTTTTCAGGCTTTAATTTCACAGCTGCTTAAGTTGTGTCTATAACTGGAATGATCAATCATATCTTCAGATAAAAAAAAGTTTTGCAACACTTACCAGGTGTAACCCATGTCACTATATTATATAAAGTTCCAACATGTACATGTATGTGAAAATTTATAAACTTATTCTATTTTTTTGTTTTTCATTTTCATTTTGTTCAGCCAACCTTAAATCCCAATCCACACCTGAGTAGTGATAAAGTTGTGGTCAACTGCTGGGCTGTGAGACAGTTTGAAGGAATCAATAGAGGTGACATTGTCACACTGATGTATGTACATGATTTTCAAACTCTTTAGTTAAAGTGGGTGCCTGTCACTTTTTCAATTAACTGTTACAATGTAGATTTTTTCGACTCTACTGCTAGTCAAAACCAGCTTTAAGACTACACCTTTTCAGAGAGGTTGGACCACTTTTTAGATAGAGGAGGTGGGGCAGCTTTCTCATACTCAAGGTACTTCTCAGTGGTGAACAAACTCTTCTGGTAAACACTTAAGGCTCAAACCGAGACAATGAATTGTGACCCCTTACATGAAAATACACACTCACGGGTATCTGTTTGAATGGCTAAAAACCATCCGCTTGATGTTTGTCATCTGTTTCTGATCCGTTTGTCATCCATTCAAGATCAATAGGATGCAATATTCATCTGTTCGAACGGCTGAGGTTATCCATTTGATAAAAGCAGCTGTTTGAATGGGTCTTGCTATCCATTTGAATAAAATAGTCTGTTTAATGGATATCCGTTAGTGTATGTTTTTGTGCGAGGGGTCACAATTAATATTGTGACCTCTCACGCCTTCTATTTCTTGCTTTTGCAAACTATAACTTGAAAAATGATTTTGATACCATTGAAAATATTACTATGGGTGGAGATTTTAATTGTCCATTAAGCCCCACAAGAAATGGGATAAGCTTGGTCAAGAATTTGATTTATATAAATATTAAGAAAACCAACTTTCAGAAGCATACCTCTTACCTTTGAGGGTTGCAAGTGAGCCTCGTGTAGGCTCTGTTTCAATACAGTGTTAAACTAATCATCCTCTATCCAAATGACCATCTTTTTAAAATAGGACACGTAACAAACCCTAACGGCACCTTTTGTCAAGAGAGTCAAGAAACTCTTTGTCGCATTCTATTTGAATGCTTTTTTTCCCAGTGTTTTTGGAATATGGTGGTGGCTTACATATAAAATAGGTTTGGTAGTTGCAGATGCCTCTTGTTATGTGACATTACGATAGGTATTCTGAAGGAGGGAATGGATTGAATTAACTATATTACAGTAATTGTGGGAAAAACATATCTGTGGACATGTAGGTGTAAAGGAAAAAACATTTTGGAAATCAAATGTGAAACAGAAAAATAGTAACATTGATAGCTTTTAAGGCCAATAAGATCAGCCACTTAAAAAAAGAAATGGAAAGTGTTAGAGGTAGTTAAATTAAATAATTATGAACAACTTAAGAAGCAGTAGGTATTTTTTCTTAAAGGTACAGATGAGTATACCCTCAAATTGACCATTTTTTGAAAAAAATGTTTTTCACTTTATCAGATAGATCTTATTGCAATCTTTCATTTAAAAAAATTGTGTGAAAAGAGATTGATTCTCTGCGAAGTTACAAACTAAGGAAAATCGTGTCTTTGCATTAATTGTCTCTAATTGATAGCCGTCAACAGGTTGTCATGAGAAGTAAACTTGCATTAAGAGTTGCGTGACAGATTATTGCATATGAACAATTACTAAACATTTGCGTTTGGTATAGTTGACGAGCTGGTCTGGGTGTTCTCCGTTTGTAGATTGTTGATTTAAGCTTAAATATGTCATTGAAGAAACACAAAAGTTCGAGTCCATTTGCAAGTACGAAGAAAGCAACACAGAGGGAAAATTTGGGGAAAAAGGTTTCAAAAACATTTGATCAGAATTGGGCTGATGTGTTCGCTGCTAGCGACAGACGTTCCTGCTTCGAGCAGGAGAAGTTGCTTGCACTGGACGAGGAAGACGCTCTAAATTTTTAGTAAGCATTACTTCCTTGGCACTTTTGCTGTTCCAAGCAGTATAAACAGTAACAGCTCAACTCAATCAGTATCTTGTGGGTTTCCTTCACGTTGTTTTTGAGTGGGCTCTTTCGTTGTTTACATGTATGTCTAGGGTACTTAAGGCGTTATAAAAATCGAAAGGAAGGAAAGGTGTCACGGAATTCTTACGTGTATTTTTTGCATATTTCAAAAGTTATCAATTTTAGTGAAGAGAATGCATGTTTTTCAAAACTCAAAGTTTAACTGCATGCCAAAAACAAACCAGTAATCAAAATTTCCTGATGTACCGCTTTTTAGAGAAAAGTGTCAAGAAGACATAGCGATGTTGATCACATCCTCCCGCTCAAATCCGAACGGAAACAAACTTGATTTAGTGAACCTCTGTGCTTTGAGAAGTAGGGCACTATATTAGGAAAACCTTACCTTTTTTGTTTTAATAAATATACAGGTCTTCGTAATCTTCTATTCTTAAGCTTTCAGAAAATGTATCAATTCTATCCAACTCCTCCCTCAGAAAGAAACTGTGTTTGGAGGGAATGTTGTAAAGCTATTGATTCTTATTTGAGGAAGACATTCAATTCCTTCCACGTGCACTTTACATGTTCTGCCCTTGCGGTTCATGCATCCCAATGTGCATATGACTCCAGGCAGTACTGTACAGTGTATATACTTTACTGGGGTTTAAATCCGACCGTAAAGCGGCGCCAATGAATGATGGTCATTTGGGGTACACTGTTACCTTAATTTATACATGTTCAACTAAGTTATTGAATATAATACTATAAAAACATTGTCAGTAATAATGTTATTATTATTTTTTTTTTTTGTTATCTTGTATGTTGAAAAAAAACAACAATATGCCTGTGAATAGAGAAATAACATAAAATGCTGTTTTGCCTAAAATATGTCCTGTAAGCATAAAAACAAGGTAAAATGTTGTTTTGTTAAAAAGTGTTAAATAAATGTAGGACTACATCTAACAGCAGAAAAATTCTATTGTTAAAATTTACAAAACTGTAGTGGGCATTTGCTTGTAAATCAATAAAGTTATGAAGAAAAAATAATGTGGGCCAGCTTATTTCACAATCCTAAATAAATAGATATTAAAAAAAATTAATACTACATGTAGCAGATAATAATATTAAAAATTGACTTTTTAATAACGCTTCCCCATAAAAGCAATAAAGTAACAAATGGAGACTGACATTCTTCGACACAACTGACAGAGTATAATGTGCCCATCTAAATTAAAGCCCCCCCTCCCCTCTCTGCCAAGTTAGAATGATTGTGACAGTTGCCTGGATGGGTAGAGTTAATCCAGGCATGATTATCATACCTGACATAGCTCTATCCAGCCAGGGAACTGATAAGTGCACTTATAATATACATAGATTATAATATATACCGGTATATAATTTATTTTATATACTGGATCCACTGTCCAATATAGAGCCCAGATTAATGTAAGTGAACTGAGCTCAGTTAAGTTGTCAGTTTAAACTGTTTAACTAGTTTAGACTGAAGTACATGAAACAATCAAAAAGATGAAATCTGATTGGCAGTTTGATACTCTGGAGGTGAATATGTAGAGGTCAAAAAAAAAAAAAATTAAAGATATAATAGATGTACATTATGCACTTTATACTGAATGACACTGTTTCAGATATCAAATAATATAGTGGAACCCTGTTAATACAGTCACCAACAGGGCATGAAAATTTGGGCGTATTAATGGGTGGCTGTATTAACAATGTAGGAGGCGCGATGGCCTCATGGTTGGTGCTGGAGGTAACCCTGCAATGGACTGGCATCCCATCCAGCGGGGAGTAGAAATACTCCTAGTCGCTTCAGGCTACAGAAACTGGGATTAAGCTCCTGTCTGACGGGTCACTTGGCTCATGTGCAGACTTTACCTTACTGTATTAACAACAGGGTGAAATCTCACGACTGGTCTAAATTGAGTGAAGGCTTAACAGACATATCACAATTGCACTTCTAAACAATTAAATGTTCTTTAATAGGCATCTGGAATACAGATATATTTAATAAAAATGAAACTTTAATGAGTACATGAAATATTAACAATTGAAAGAGGAACATACATGTACTTGGTTTGAGCAGCTGTATAAACAGGGTAAAATTGTAAAGGATTATGTACATAACAGGCTGGGATTTCAGAATTTGGCCATTAGCCATATAAATGGGGTGCCTGCATTAAAGGGGTTTTCTTTGAAAGAAAATGTGTGGGCATTTCACAGCGACAAAAACATGGCCATAATAAGGAGGTGACTGTATCAACAAGGTGACCATAAGGCAGGGTTCTGCTGTACTCTCTATTGAGGTTTATTGTAAATAAAATTGTTACAGTAATTGTTTCATATGTGTTTGTGTTTTTTTAATCTGATATAGTGATCCCACAGATCCTGGTGGTGTTCTTATAAAACGAGTCATAGCTCTTGAAGGTGACCATGTAAAGTAAGTTATAATTAAAATAGATAAATAATAAAATTGATAAATTTCAACATTTGGAGAGGGAGTCACATCAGTTGGTTTTCATGCAGGTCCTCTATCTTGGCCGAATTGGAGTTTGAAGATGTTGTTTTTTGTGGGGGGAGGAAAACTGGAGAACCCAGAGAAAAACCCTCAGAGCAACTTGAGAACCAACAACAAACTCAACCCAAATTGAAGCCGGGCCGCATTGGTGGAAGGCAAGTGCTCTCACCATTGTGTCATCCCTGCTCCCCAATGTTCGCATAAAAATTATGCTGTTTGAGGATTCATACTGCATTTTTTAGTTGCCAGTGACCATACTGTGAGGCATTTTATTAAACAATCATTATTTTACTGAAGTGTTGGTGAATAATAGTGGATAATTTTTTACCGAGCTGCAATTTAGCAGCAAGGCAAATACCCACCACTTCCATTGACACTGACATGGATAATGTCTCGTAAGCTGAATTACTAGCAGACCAAAAACAAAACCTTTTATTTCTGACAATAAAATGAAAAATGGGCAGAAATTTCAAAATCTCTGCTCGGAGGTGAATAAATTACTTTGCTAATCACCCATGAGTTAACCAATCAGAATGCATGAAAAGCACTGTTCACTTGTATGGTACATAAGTTATGAAAAGGACTTAACTGATTAGTACAAACCCTAAGATGTGCACATGTAGACTCTGGTTTCCTACATGTATTTCCTTTTCCTGCCAACAGCGTGCCTGTTATTTAAGATGATTTCTCAGTATTGCAGGGTGCAACCTTACTGCGCACGATTTTCGAGTCATTAGCGCGGGCACATGAGCACGTGCGCTTACACAACGTGAGAGATTTCCCTCCTTAGCGAAATAAATGCTCGTTTTCTCTTAAACGAGCATGGTGACCTATATTTTTTATTGCATAATTTTGGTTTTCAAATTATCCTCTTTATTAAAAAAAAATTAGAAAAAAATTGTTTGGAAGGAATCACCCTAGGACCCTCGAATGATAAATAGCAGTTCAGTAATCTGTTAACCAATGTAGTTCACATCCCTATTGGAAGGGGGTGCACAAAGTGGGGTTAACTTAGAACTCCCATGGGGTTGGAAAACTTGTATTCTCTTTGCAGGCCTTAAGCTCGTTGTCTTACAGATTTTGGTATCACTTACAAGGCGCACAATGTAACCCGAATGTGTTTTCACCCATATTCACCGTTCCCAAATTCGGCCAAGTGACCATGATATTGTAGCCATGTCAGGTCAGTGACTTGACTTCGCAGGATATCAGGACAGTAGGCACGGCCTCTGACTGGCTAATCGTAAATATGGGTACGAGCTAGCTCATAGGCAAAAAGGTCGTGGTCATGTACTTATCAGAACGTGAGCTTGGGCCGCCTGTGATCAATAGATACAAGTAGTTGAAACCTCTTTAGTAAGGCAAATATGAGAACTGAAATACGTCCCGAGTGCAGTTAAATTAGTTGGATATTTGTTTTCCTTTATAGAAGTTTAAACTACAAGAAGAAGATTGTGAAAATTCCACAGGGCCACTGCTGGGTAGAGGGAGACAATCATTCTCACAGCCATGACAGTAACTCGTTTGGGCCGGTGAGTTGCCGTTATAATATACAGTCAAGGCTATCAAGTGACTCGTTCACTTGCAGTTGATTCTCAGGCCATCACCAGAGAATGCCCACGTTTGTTGTCTTCCGTTCGATCTTCGTAATAGTGGAACCAGTCCTTTTGGCCCCTACAAAACGCCAATACATTTTCTTATAAAAAACCCCGTTAATGTGGCCACCCCGTTAACACGGCCAACAGCCGCATTCTAAAATCCCAACTTGTGTTTAAGAATAGAAAACATGTACTGTGTTTCTATCGAGTTATAGAAACACGAGTGGAAGTTTGGGAGAACGAGAAACGCTGTGGGAACACGAGCCGAAGGCGAGTGTTTCCACAGCTTTTTCGGGTTCTCCCAAACTTTCACGAGTGTTTCTATGACTCGATAGAAACACAGAGAACACTTTTAGAAAACACCGCGACGAAATAAAAAAGGAAAACAACTTGTTAACTTTGATTATCAAAATGTAAATTCTCTTTGCTCGTGCCATCAACAGCTCGTGCTAGTTCAGTGTTTCTATCGAGTTATGGAAACACGATTTTTAACCAATCAGCGCGCGTATTTTCTTAGGACTGTTTTCTAAAGTCCTCTATAATTTTACCCCGTCAATACGGCCACTCAAACCAGTTATGTTCAACTTTCCATTGCTAATATCGGTATGTACTGATTGAAGTTTCAACTTTATTAAAAAAAAAAAATTATAGTTGCATTTTGAATGTTTATTCGAAACCCCGCCTTACGTTCACCTCTTTATTACGGCCAGTCCTTTTTGTACCTGCGAAACGCCCATACATTTTCTTACAAGAAACCCCCGTTAATGTGGCCACACCGTTAATACGGCCAACTGACACATTCTGAATTCCCAACTTGTATAATCCTCTATAATTTCACCCCGTTAATACGGTCACTCATAATACAATATTGTATTCATAATACAATATTGTCACATAATTCCACCTTATTTCATATCATTTTTATAATTCCTTGGTACGTTAATTTATTTCATTTTAATTTTAATGTAAGTTATTTAGTAGTATTAGTACTGAAAAGCCCCCTTGGGGAGTGCTAACAAAATTTGTACTCTGTACTCTGTACTCTGTACTCTGTACTCTGTACTCACTCAAACCAGTAACTGTTATGTTCATCTTTCCATTGCTAATATTGTATGTACTGACTGAAGTTTCAACTTTTTTAAAAAATTGTACCTGCATTTTGAATGTTTATTAAAGTTTATTAGAGACAGTTGTTTAAAGGTGCAATTGTGATGTCTGTCAAGACGTCTCTTAAAATAGACCAGTCATGAAATTTGACCCTACCACGTTGATGCGGCCACCCCGTTAATACGGTCAAATTTTCATGGCCCGTTGGTGACCGTGTTAACGGGGTTCCACTGTATTTCAATCCTTTTTCCTTCATCTCCTACAAAACTTAATACTTCCAGGTCTTCTTCCTTGCCAACTCCTCCAGTTATGCAGAAGTCATTCTTATCCCACCAGCTTGAGTCAGTGAGTCTTTCCGTTCACTCACTGTCAGTCAGTCAGTCAGTCAGTCAGTCAGTCAGTCAGTCAGTCAGTCAGTCAGTCAGTTGTCGGTCAGTCAGTCAGTTATCTGTCAGTCACTCAGTTAGTCAGTCAGTCAAACAGTCAGTCAGTCAGTCTTTCTGCTATCTTATCGCTCTTTGCATCACGACTTCTCTGTTTTTCAATTTTTTAATTTTTTCCTTTCTTCCTTTCGTTTTCTTTCTTTTTCTTTATGTTTTTTTTTTGTTTCAGGTTGCCATTGGCTTGATCAAGGGGAAAGCAACTCACATTGTATGGCCACCCAAGAGATGGCAACGATTAGAAAATTTCACACCCGAGGGTCGACTTGCCTTTGGAGACAACATTCCTTTATCAGAGACTGAAAATGTGACGGACACTTTGAGCGACAGCGAAACTGAAACACAGACTGAAAACAGTAGCTCGTGCAGATCTTATATTGATCGTGATTCGACTTCTGTTCCAGAATTCATGTATGGACCGACGAGCTGACCTGAAACCTGGGGGAATTTTAGAATTGGAGTTTCATGTACAAAATTAAATACACCACGTTTTCTTTCATTTGTGTATTGTCTTTCTGTCAAATCTCCTACGCAGAAGTTTTTTAAGACTACATACCCAAGAATCAGTTAACAGTTTGGGTAAAAAGCGACGGGGTTTTGGGCAAATCTTCTCTTGCACAAACCGAGACAGTTGGGAAGCGAAAGCTTCATATTGTTTTCAAATCTCTTTTCTTGGTTATTTCTTTATTGAACAATGTAGATTTTCTCATAAATATTATTCTAATTTTTTGATGTTCCTGGATGTACTGGAATGTTGAATGTTCCTGGTTTTATCAACAGCCCTCTAGATATTTGTCAGTGCAACCGATAAAACGCTGATAAATATCTAGAAGGCTGTCGGTAAAACCAGGAACATTCAACATTCCATTGTCAGCGCAACCGCTAAAACACGGCCTTATGCGCCTACTGGCGCTTCGAGAACTGATGATGCTGATGACCCGATAAAACGCAAAGAGCTGGGTTCAACAATTTACAAACATTAACCTTTTGTAACCACAATCAATCGATCAACCAATCAGTTGCAGATAAAAATTCCCGCCAAACCGAAACGCAAGGTATAGGCGCACATGCTTTAACAAGTCGTGACGCTTAACTTGTCACGCAATTGTTATTTATATAAGCACATGATCTTTCCCAACGAAGTAATCAACCCCAACGTTTCCCTTAACTCGTAAACATGGAGTCCGTGGCAGAGTACTTTCTCAGCTCCAACTTGCATACGTGGTTTGCTTTAGCCCTTGGAATACTACTCTTTATTTATTGGCAAGGTCTGCAGCGTTACAACTCGATCCTCGGAGACTGTCCGCTCCCCGGCCCAAAACCTTGGCCATGGGTCGGTAGCCTTCCCGATGTGTTCAGATATGGCGGCATGCACAAGATGTTCTTGAATTACCTCTACAAATATGGCCGAGTCCATAAGATGTGTTGGTCAAACCTCAGTCATTGTCGTCACAGACCCCGAAATAGTCAAGCAAACTCATGGTCAAGGAATTTTGGAAGTTCCCACATCGACCGCCGTTCATTAGACCCAACCCTCCTCTCAGCTCGGGACTCTTTAATATCACGGGACGAGACATGGAAACGCATTCGAAATACTCTCACTCCGACATTCACTGCAACGAAGCCAAAGCAGATTGTGCCGATAATCGATGGAGCGTCACAAAAATTGTCTGGGAAAATGAAAACGTTCTCAGAAACGGGTAAGCATGCCCTCTAAGAATTAGAGTTCTTTTCAGTTGTTTTCATTTTTATTTTAATTTGTTGGAATTTGTTAGCAAAGCGCAGGTTCTTGTCGCGAATGAGTAATGTTTCTAAACCAAAGAAACTAAAGTTAGTGGGATTATAAAGCTTAAGTGATCTTTTCAGTTGCCTCAAAATCACTGTGCTTGCATGATTTTCGACCGTTCAAACTGTCTTCGTTGTTATAATTTACAAAGGTATGCTAATCTAGATTGTGAAAACAATCTTCCACAAAGACTGATGACAGGAGATGGTGGGAGTGTCATGCTTAAAGCAATACAGAGTTTTCTTCTGTCAGGATAATGTAACTTGTTTTTACACGCTTAACTTTCCTCAGTTTTGAACAAGGCTTTGTTTTGCGACAAAACGATCAAGACCATTCCGATGGATCCTTGCTCTCTTGGAGCTTCTTGGAATTAACATTGTTCTCTAGGCATTAATTAACAATTTAAATTTGCATTGGGCGTTTATCTAATTACCTTCATCGGCCCCTGATTGTTTCTTTAGCCATTCAAGTTGAACCTTTCAGAACTGTAGCTTTTACGAAAAGTGAATTAAAGTCAAACAAGTTTTTACAATTGACAGAAAACAAAGCAACTGGTCTAAAAAGCATGAAAATTAAAAAAAAATTACCGGAACTTAGCAGAAACTGACAAACAATAATTGAATACTGGAGTTCGCGGGCCAAGCGTCCTGTCATTTTGAAACTTTTCGGTCACCGTTGACCAATAATGTGCAGGCTATTGGCTGATAAGCATTACTTCTCTCCAATATAGTTGGTTCCTTGCTTGAAGTTCTTCTAATCCTTCTTTCAACATCAACAAAAACTTACCACAGCAAAGTTCATTTCCACTTAATGTTTCTTCATTTTTTAATTTTTTTGTTATAAAGGTGAATCAGTGGATGCCATTCGTCTCTTTAGCTTTTTCGCGTTAGAAGTCATCATGAAGGCTGCGTTTGGGTTTGACACTGTCCTTCAAATGAATCATGATGAAGCATTCCTAGACAGAGCCAGGAACGCTTTCCAACTTCCGCTCTATATCCGTGTGTTTTCGTTGCTGCCGTTCTAGATATATATATATCTGAGTCGATATGTCAACCTCTTGCCAGGTACAGACATCTTCATTGCCTTGGCAAGGAGCATGCTTCAGCAAAAGACGTAACGGGGTTCTTCCAACAAAAGAGATTTGCTGCAGTTGATGTTGGAGGCCCACGAGGTCACTGTCAACGGAGTCAGCAAGTTAAACGATGATGAAATCACGGCCCAATCCATAACCTTCTTGTTAGC
>Ga0126338_10003179_pt1 | contig 11475 bp, 8 predicted proteins | sample OrbCmetagenome_2_FD_92529 | JGI IMG/M metagenome (GOLD analysis project Ga0126338, IMG submission 92529) | Coral microbial communities from Petempiche,Puerto Morelos, Mexico - Orbicella C C metagenome | ecosystem: Host-associated > Invertebrates > Cnidaria > Coral | place: Petempiche,Puerto... | reverse complement strand
GTTGCTAGAAGTGACGTTTGGCATTCACGGCGGAAAAGAAGTCGAAGCATCGAGCGTCGAAATTTGCTGTTTCAATACAATTAGAGTTTTCTGTAATGTGTTCTGTGCCGCCGGTTTTTTTTTTTTTTCTTATTGTTATTAAAGATACATCTTCCAAGAAGGCTGTCCCCGGAAATGACTGTATCATTCACCGTTGAAAAGAAGTCGAAGCATCAAGCTTGGTGATTGGCTGTTTCAATGCAATTAGAGTTTCCATAATGTGTTTTTAAATGCCGGTGTAGTTTTCATTAAATGCCGTAAGTTATCACGGACAATATCTTCTCAATATTTCTTTCTTAAATGTATTCCTTATGAATGCTGTTGTCAATGCGTGTTAGCTCAAGATTTGTTGTCTTACATTTCTACGGCACGATCAGCGTTAAGATAAATACCTCATGAAATAGTTCAAATTAGTAACAAACATTCACAGGAAAATTGAAAGCAACCGAAAAGATTGAAGAAACAATTCTGACGCTTTTTTGAAATCATATCAACTGAGCGAGATGTTTTGTAGGCAAAAGTTGCCCACGGACAACAGAGGCACTCCAGTGTCCGTTAAACGAACCAAATAGACAGTCATATGTTTATTATGGTTTTCACGGGAAAAGTCACAAAGTTTAACTACTGTAGCTTCAGTACTGTTTAAGTTAATAAGGTGGACAGCTAAATTTGGTCTCAGGGATGTCCACTGTTTGAGATAGTTCACTGTAATTTGTTTTTCACTCAGAATAACAAATATTCATGTTACTTTCAAAGAGGCAACATAATTAAAATTAATTTACTCGAAATGCATGAAATTGATGGATTGAAGTAGTCACGCTTTCTGTATTCTAGTCCTCATAGCCTTTTTCATAGTCCTCATTCTAGTCCTCATAGCCTTTTTCGCTCCTCTTAGCCGGCAGGGCTTTGGCACAAGAATCGAAGGGCTCTGGACACATAAGATTTTCCAGTCCTAGATTCTAAGACTTTCGGTCTTCATGTATGCAGTCGTAATGTCTCTACATATACTGTCTGGGATTGTCAATGGCGGCCGTCGAGACTCCGTCGAGCCAGGATTCGAGGAATCTTTGTTTCCCTCCGTGTTGAACAGAAAGAGGCGATAAGGAACATTTTAGTTTTAAAGAAAGACAATCTTACTGTTTTACCGACAGGCTTTGGCAAGTCAATAATTTTTCAGTTCCTGCCCTTCGTTTTTGACTCCTGGCTTGGAGCAAGTGAATCGTTTATTTTGGTTCTTAATTTCGCCTTTAAATGCCTTGATGCGAGATCAAACAGTGAAGCTCAACGATTTGCAGGTCAGCTGGCTAATGGTTCGGAATACTGAGTCATTGAGCGAGGTTGAAATTAGAGATATCAAGCAATATCCAATAATTTATGGCCGACCGGAGGTATTTGTTGGAAAATTGAGGAAGTTATTGGATTGTGAAGACGTGAGACGCAATATGAGAGCTGTCGTAATTGATGAAGCATATCTCGTTGTAGAAGGACAAGTATTTAAAATAACCTGTCTTGAGTTATTTCCATTTACTACAGTAAGTAAGTGAACGAATTTTGCTCAGCAAATATGCTTTGGGGCCAAAGAATGTGACAAATAAAATTTTGTACCTTTTTTGAAGAAGTCAACATGTCTTCTTGTAGATGGCTTTTTGTGTACAAGGACTACAAGAAGTGTAATTTAGCTTCTTTATTTAGTCTTGGTTTATTTAGTCATGGCCCACCTTCTCTAATTGAGGGTGGAATTTTCTGATTAGGTTACAAATTATTACAGTGATTGGTGGCATTGTTTGTGTGATAATCATTTCTATTTTATTGATGCACTCAGACAATCCCAATCCTGTATGAGTAGCTTTCAAAGTACATGTATAAAATTTTTCTACTCGACAATTTGATATACTAGTAATATACTAATGCACTTGTGTGCTATCACTGATCACAAACTAATGATAATCATTGTTAAATCAGCAAACATTCGCATACGTTGTATTTAAAGGAAGAGTTTGTAGCCTGCATATGCCCAACTAGGTATGCTAGGTACCATATTTGTCATGGTGTCTGTAGTCATGGTGTCATTGTGGACATTGTATATTGACAATATAATTAGAAAATGTGATCTCAAAACAGCGTCCCTAGGTTGATGATTTTCTTAACTTGGCCTGTCTACTTGAAAATGTATTACTACTACAGTAAGGAGAAATTATAGGTTGACCACTTGTTCTTGAAAAGTGAAAATTTCACTGCTTAGCCCCTATTTTGTAAGTGATGAACACATTGTATATTTTCTAATCCACTGTAAACTTTAAACTTTATTCATAAGACTATTAGTGTTTTGAAAAAATTTGTGTAGTAAAACTCAAATTGCTCCTTATCTTTTATGAGACTTGAAGAAACGGATATATATTTCTACCCTCAATGTTGGTAAAAAGGTCTCTTCATTTTTAGGGGTTGATTGCAAGTCTCTCAGTTGTCAGGTGGTAGACACAAACAGAATATTTTAATGACTGTTTTCAGTTGCACACATATCTGAGTTGAGAATTGAATGAGTATAGTTTTATGCAGTGAGAGATTTGTTTTGAAATTGATGCCTTGTTGTGACTTGGTTTTTAAGACCCTAATTTCACCTAAATCATTAGATTATACCTGACTGCAAAAGGAACACATCCTAACTTTTTGCATCAGTACATAGCTGAAACATTATCCACTCATCATCATTATCATCAGTTCCACTTCCCCGTTTGGAGATTAGGGCCAGCGAAAAAAAGTGGAAATCACTTTTTGGCCTTCCCATGGTTCCTTCCGTTGATGCTAAAAAAAAATATGCTAGCAATTATTCGCCAGGAAACAACACCATTTACACACCGTTTTCCTTCAAGTACAATACAATAATATATTTTAGGCATATTTTTTTCTGAAACACCAACCCTAAGCCCGCATTTATAAAAGGTTCCAACTTTCTAAAATTTTGGAAGGCGCTGTAGTGCAGTCGTGTTATTTTTGGAAGCAATAGGTCTAAAATGAGAGGGATTTTTGTTGTGATGTTGATCGCCCTCAAGGTGCCTCAAGGAAAAGACACATCCGACCACTTTCGAACTTCCGCGGTTCACTCTTCGTCGAGTGCTGACTCGACGACGGTGATTCTCCAACCTGCTGCGAGCCACAAACTCTTTTTACACAAGACCCTACGATCGACAATTCCTGCGAAGATAGTGATGCCAGCAACAATGAACGGAATTCTTTAATATTCTTCACCTTTCTGTACATGGTTCAAACAGTTTCGTTGGTAAACCATCGCCAAACTTAATTTCTCACCCAGTTAAAAACTCCAACACTTTTAAAATTTCCGGCTCTTTTCTGATTTCCTCGCCAAAAATATCAACTGGGGTTTCTAAAAAAACCGTTTTGTTGCAACAGTGACAAGTGTTGAGCCGTGAGTTAAACAATATGGCTCAAATCCTCCATGTCCTCCATTTTCAACACCGCTCAACACCGCTCAACACCGCTGGTCACAGCTGTTTCATATTTTCGCGCCAGCAATCGGCTTGAACATTCTGACTTCCGTTCAAGATTTCTTTGTTTTCAAACAGCCAATCAAAAAAGTTCGAATTAATTCGAAATCCTATGTCCTCAGAGCCCTTCGATTCTTGTGCGAAGGCCCTGCCGGCTAAGAGGAGCGAAAAGGGCTATGTGGACGAGAATGGAATTACTCTTGCTCCTGTTCTCGTATCACGGCAGGATGTAGATTGGGATCAGTTTTGTTTCTCAGCAAGTGTCCAGCTCACTGTTCATTTTCAACAAATAAAGAAGCCTCGACTATCCTATGTTCTGCTGTAAAGCAGGTAGGTAGCGGTAGAGCACGAAAGAAGTGTAGGAGAAATACTCGACTACGTCTCGTATTTCTCCCTACTTCTTGAGTGCTCTACCGCTTCCTAAGTGCTTTACAACTGAACAGAGCACAGTCGAGGCTTCTTTATTTCCTTTATGATAAATAATCCATTGATTTCCCCACACATTCGGCTTAATTTTCAAACCAAACTTTATTTTCCAAACGATCAAAAGTCGCCTAAGCGTGTCTGTTTTTTGATAAAGCACGCTAAAACAAGGCAATCACAATCCTTGTTAGAATTGTTCAAATAATTTGAGTGAGTGCCACTTAACCCTCCAATTTTTTATCTCCTGGTCACCACTGCAAAAACATTATCGTTGTAGCTATTTTCGTTAATTTTGTATGAATTTTCAGTTTGTAAAATTGCCCTTCTCCATCTTCACGACCGAGGAATAGCGGAGAATGTGACGAGTTGGCTTCTGACGTCATTTCGGGAATAACAGTATTTTGTTTCTTATAAGAACATATGCAAACATGCGATAGTGTGTGTCAAAATCGTTGTAGAATGCCAGGAAGATGTGTTGTTGGAGGCTGTAGCAGTATAGGATGCGTAGGATAGCGTATTCCTCTTCATTCATTACCTCTATCTCGATGAAACCCGACCACAACCGAGAAAATACCAAAGAAGTGGGCTGATCTGTGCAAAGCTAAAGTCGGAGAGCCATCGAGGATTTCTTCGATCTCGGGTTCGCCGCTACTGTAAAAACCTAGAGATTTTCATGGCCGGTATATTCTTGTCTATCTCTAGTGGAATGCTTGACATTGTCAAGGTACTGCATAAGCTAAAAGACACGAATTTGGGGTAAGCTGGAAGCCATCTGACTATTCCGAGCGCAAAAGATCCTCTGAAGCTCAGACGAAACTTACGGTGAGGAAATTACGCGGTAAATTAAACGTATCGCGTTTTTTGTACTCGAAATAGAGACTTTTCTAAACGAATAGTAAACGAAACCTACGTCCTACAACGAGGCGATTAAGATTGTTGAGGTTTCGAACTGGTGAACTAGCTATGTATTTGTGGATTTTAATAAAAACACACGCTCGCCGGAGGTCGTAATCCGGCAGTAGGGAGCTTAAGCAAACCACGACGACAACGGCAACGAGAACGTCACCAAACAAAAGATTTAATGAGCAAAACAATAGCTGTGCACGTGCGTTATAAGTCTTTGTACATTTCTTTGCCGTCCTCTGCAAAATAGGGACCTTAAACACCGACGACGAATGGGACGACGACAACGAGTAAAACTGTTGTAGGACTGGGTCGAGGACGTCGTTCACGGCGTGAAAACCAAGTCCGAGTACATGTAAACAGGGCGGAGTTCTTGTAAACATCGACCTAAAACTATCGAAAAATTTTGTCATGTCTTCCTTTCACGAGCTCCAAAACCTGTTTCTCTTGAGCTACGAAAACGGTACTATCGATGACAACAAATTTTTAGTCCTACATGAGGAATTGATGTCGAAAAATCCCGACTTCTCATATGAAGAACATAACTGGTTTTCACTCGAACAGATGAATGATGCCGAATTTTCGGCCCGATATAATCTAAAACGACCTCCACGGTATAAAATTCTATCTTAAAAACATAAGTGAAAGCCTACATGTAGATAGGAACTAGAAGAAAATGAAATACAGAGTCATTTTTCAATTTCTGAAATCATTTAATTTTATACTTTCGCTGACAAGCAAATTCAACGGACAAATCGACAAACCCAAAATAATGTTACCACCAACGATTTCTACACCAAACTCGCCGTAAAATCTAGTTAATACAAAGCTAAGAGGTTAAATAAATAACCAACTTTCATTTCAACAGTTTGATATACATTTTCTGCCTGAAACACTGCGTAAATAGATTAATACTTACTCACGTTCGCTCAGGACGGCAAACCTGGCGTTTTTACGTCCTAACCTTCACGTAGACGACGAGTCTATCATGCGCAGTAGCGCGGTAAGGGGAAATTTTACTTCCGGTCGTCGTCCTCTGGGTTCGTCGTCGTCGGTGCTTAAGGTCCCTAATAAAAACGTGAAAAGACCGAATTCTGTATCGTCTACTGAACGTGGATGACGACGGCTAATTTTTCGTATTTCCATTTGGAATTGAATGCTGTCATTACATATTTAGCCTGCACACGTCTAGACAATCGCGAATTTCGCTGGTAAAATATAAATTCATTTTTTACTAGGCCTCGTCCTCGGCGTCGTCGTCGTCTTTGCTTAAGCTCCCTAGTGTTTCTCAATTGTCGCTCCGAATAGAGAATTATTTTGTTCTTTGAGCTTCGTCTTTGAGGAACGAAATATATCTAAATTACAAACTTGGAATGGATCAAGCATTTATAAATATATGAGGAAGGTGAAACAAACGATTAAGATTCGACTTCATCGCTACCGACGGAGGTTGTGCTGAGAGAAGAATACGCTCGTCAGTCAACCGAAACGCAAACTAATAAGTCGAGGACTCCCAATTTTTAGCGCACGTAAAATGGACATTTCATTCAAAATAACAGTGAAGTAGAAACGTATTCATTTAAGCGATACTATACTGAACCTCTTTTCAAGATCTTGTAGAAGGATTTTTCATGATTTACTAGTACGAAATATGCAAATTTGTGTAGCTTGGCTTCGTACACAGTATTAGATTACGGTCGGTCGACAATTACAAAGCGAAAGGTTACCTCACCTTTGAATATTTTTTGCGACATCTCTGCTTATCTCTTATGTTAAAACTATTTTCAAGCATTGATCGGGAGAATTTGGCAGGAGTACACTACGACTGCATCGCACATTAACTTGTATTTCGGGGGAATTAATGTTTGAATCGAAAAATGTTTTGACACTCTGAAATCTGCGCGTTCCGTAAAGTCAAATTACCGACTCTTCGTATTCATTGACATCTTTATAACTCTTTAAGGGCTCTAAGTTAGCCGTTTTCAGCCATTATTTGTACCTTTACAACCCAAATGGACTGGCAAATTGTCGGTCCTGATCCTGGCCTAAAATACAACGTAACGTGGCGATCTCGACTGGCGACCCGGACTTCGAAATGGAAAAATATATATACATCGCAGCCGTCCAAATCGTAGCTAGACTCGAAATTGTAATGCTAGATGATACAGTTCTTTCGCTTAAATATCTTGTCCAGTTTTGATAAAATATGAATCACAAAATAAACCAAATATGTTTTGACAGCCCTCGAATCGCAGTCAAAAGTCTCTTGAGTTGAGTGTTTCAGCCCGGTTCCCGAAGTGACGTCACTAGTACCCCGACCCAGATCCCACTTTGCGCGGTCGTGAATATAGAATTATATGTTCAAACGCCTGTAGAAATGCAGGGATTTTATCGATCGAGATAATTTTTTAGCTGAAGTAATCAGAGAAACTGGTAAATTTTACTAAACGAATTCAAATTTTTGGGGTTAGTGGCACTTTAACGACTCTAACGCATTTTGCGAAACAGATGAACCATCTTATTTTCACAGTCCATTTTAGTTGACGCTAAATGTTATAATTTGTGTGTTATGCAGATGACTATCTCTCCTTTATTTAGAGATCTCTTTAGATGTCCGTCTTTTTTTAAAGCTTGATTTTGATATTGCCCATTTTGATGAGCAAATACCTTCTCAGCCGGCCCTTTTGTTGCATTTATTTAGAAACTTTTTCTTTAATTCTTCTGAATTTATGCAGTAGTGCGTGTTTGGCCTGTCGCTTTATGCTGCAGTTATTTTTTCTCAGACACAAATTAAAGCAACATTTAACAGTTTGAAAAATTAATGGAATATTTCCACCTCAAAAGTTTCTTAGTAGACTTGCCAAAGTCGGCTTAATTCTTCGTAGTCCAGAACAAAGTCTGGTCCCTTATAAAGAACTATAGATTCCTTCCGATAAAAAGTGGGTCTCTGCATTTGCTAAAGTGGTGTGTTATTTCCTATCTTTATTCATAAATTAATGAGTGGGAATACACAAAGCACACACACAGACACACGCGCAAAATATGAAAAATGCGCTGCAGTTCTGCATTTATAATTGGTACAGGTAAAAATACCTCAGCATTCCATTCTTTTTCCTTGAACCGTAAGTGTCTTGTTTCAGAAAGGCAAATCACCTCCTAAGCTATAAATTTTTACTATCTTAATCATGCTGTCTGTATCCATAAACCTCCGAATTGAGCTAAATCATAACTAAACAGTTCCTGCTAATATTAACAGTTAATATTCTATTAAGACTAACCCAAACTAATAACAAGCTCTCTACAAGTTTCGGCTACTTTGATTCACTCTCCTCGGCGGTTATGCGTGTTCCTTGCTTATTTCGCGTATGTTAACAATTACCTGCTTTGCTTGTACCACATACACCAATAGAACTATAGAAGCTAATCTGGCTGGGTGGCTGATCTCAGAAAAAGGGTTGATATATATTTAGAAATGAAGATAACACAAACATATGGGTACAGAGAAAAACAAATAGAAAAACGAAACAGGCAAAGAAACAAAAAAAAAAAAAACTGATGATGATCATCATCATCATTGCCATCGTCATCGTTGTAGTCATCGTCATCATCATGATCGTTGTTGTCCCTACATGCTTCTCTCAAAACTGTGCGACTCTCAAACTGCTCAAACTGTCGAATGGTAGCATATCGTCTCTTGAACGGGATTTCTTGAATCAGTCTGAAATTGTGCCAGGACCTTAAAAAGTAAGCGAACAAAACAAACAACAAAGGAAATTGGTAAAGCGTTGTAAAGTTACTTTTACTTGAATTGCTCTCTCCTCGTAGCGTAACGAGACTGTTTAACATAATATCATTCATTATATGGAAACTTGTCAGTTTTGTCAAAAATGAAGTTTTTGACTGTTTAAATATGTGATTTTCCCGACGTAATAACAACTTCCTCGCCGGTGAAGAACACAAATTTCTGGTGATAACAAACACTATCACTATTTTCACAGCTACGGGTACGAGACCTTGGAAATATATACGCTCTTTGCAATAGACTTCCACCAATCAACCTAGATTCTAGTCTGCAGGAACGGCTTCACACTCACGGCGAAAATGTCGGGAAAAGCAAAGATAGCTTTGAAAAGTGAATATCAATTTGGAGCAGTAGTCGGCCGACAGAACCCCGCCGAATTCCGGTGACCTTTGCCATGATATTAAATTTCATTTCACAACTTCCAGGGAGAAGTCGTGTTGTACACAAGACGGTAAGTGGAGAGAAAGCTGTGAACACGTCCCACTTCGTCAGTCTGCCGCGTCACTGGGCTTTAGAGCAGGTTAAAAGCTGATGTGTGAGCACGATTGTGCTTGAAAAATAGGTGTACGCAAATAGAAAATAAGCATCGGCAAGACGCCGAAATATTTCCCACCAAGAACTTTAATTCCGCCGACAACCACTACAGATTGGGCTCAAACAACAATAAATCATAGCTATCTTTGCTGCTCGCATTCAAACATACTGAAGAGTTTTCCATCGCTAATATTTTCGCCGTGAACATGAAGCCGCTTCGCTTCGGAAGATCATAAAAGATACCGCTGTTTGATTGATGGAAGTATATTGCAAAAAGCGTTTCGATTTCGAAGGTCGCGACTTGCGGTGAAAACCGTGGGAAGAAATGGAAAGGTGTGTTTTGTTCTTACCTGATTTCCGTGTTGTCTGCTGAGAATAACGTCCAGCTTCTCCATTATTTTTTTCATATCTTTATGAAGTATATCAACTTTTGCGTCAACTACGAATGCAAAAGATTTGGATATTTGGCTTATTTCGTAGTCATGGGGCATATATTGCTACTACGGGGTATGCTTCGGAAATTTGTCTCATAGCAACATAATATGTCTCTAATTAACAACAAACTATACCCCGTGACAACTAAATGTGCTCCATGACAACAGAATATGCCCATTATTGCAACATGGAGCCTATTTTATTGTTATGGGGCATGGTGTGTTGCCATGTGGTACATTTTTCTATTGTGATGAATATTTCGCTTAAACCAGAATTGGTTCGATTACCAGCCGCTGTTCAGGAAAGAAGCCCGCGTTGGTAGACCGAACTCGAGATACCGGCAGAAACTGAGCCTAAAAACGGAAACAAGAGCGTTTCTTTAATTATTATTTCTTCAGATACTTTGACAGCTAAAACTAGTAGCGTTTCGTCATGAACACCCTAAGTGAGACAAGAATCCTTGATTCAGTCTGTTTATTTGCCTTTTTACTTAATGTACAGTATTTGTAAATATTTTAATGTGAGGCGAGGTGACCTCTAGAAATCATCAGGCTTTTAGTTGAGGCCACCTCGTACGTAACAATACGGTTACATAAATACTGCAACAGTGTGCGGCTTTGCGAGTTCAGTAATTATTTTACTAAAAAACTCTTGCAGTTTTTTCTTAAAATTGGGAAAACTTGACAATGAAGTGATTGTAACAGGAAGGGAATTCCAGATCTTTGGACCTTGGCAAAGAAGTGTGAATTTTTTTTTAGATTAGTCCGGCAATGGTGCACGCGATAACTATTGGCTGTGCTGGTGCTATAGCCATGAATTTGACTGTTTGTAAAAAACAAGTTGAAAAACAATGGAGGCAACAGGTTGTTATGATAGTAGGACATAAATTTATACCCTTATGCGAGACGACGAGCATCGTCGACCTTTTCATATGGGACCCCCCCGGGCATTCTACCGGTAAAGAATTTTTGATCCAGTGTTAGACAAGGAAAATATTAAACTACTCACTTACTTGACATTGGAAACGAATCACCGTGTTTATCCAGGTAGCGTTTCGTGATTTTAGGAAAGAGCTCTTCCTTGTAAAACTTCTCATAATCATTCCGCCGGATTTGAGCTTTCTAAGGACAAAACCAAAATTATAAACAATTATTGGATGAAGTTTTTGTGACATCCAGAATAAGCCTTACCGGAAAAAAAAAAAAGTTTTTGCTTCCTCACTGAAACACAAAGCGCTCGAACTTGACATGATTACTCCTTAGAAATCATGCACCGCGGTCATGCACGACATGATTACCCGGCCGTGACCTTGAGTGTCCGTGACATGATTATTGTGTAATCTGCAGCTAGATGACGTCACAGGCGCTGATTTCGAAAATTCACTGTACGCTTTCGGCCAATCAGAAAAGAGATAGTGAGTTCAATGTATAATAACAATTATTATTTCGTTACACTGGAGCTAAAGGTTTCACAGATAACTATCTAGTTAAATAGAATAAATTGCAATATTAAGTCAAGGGTTTAATCAAATTATTTCAGATTAAACTGGACAATTTTGAATGGCGAATGGCGGATGGCGGATGGCGGATGGCGGATGGCGAATGGCGGATAGAAAAAAAAATGAGGATGACAGAATGCGGATGGAAAAATGCCAATGACAATACGCGGATGATAAAATCCTGATGCGGGAAAATTAACTACGATGTCTCTGGGCCGCAGTCGCTTTCTCCAGTGGACATTTTCTTAAGAGTAAACAGCGAAAGTCCTTCCATGTCGTAAAAGAAGAGCAGAGTCTGATGATAAAAGGAAAGTCTAGTCTTTCATTAGTCGATCAAG
>Ga0126338_10003177_pt1 | contig 11478 bp, 8 predicted proteins | sample OrbCmetagenome_2_FD_92529 | JGI IMG/M metagenome (GOLD analysis project Ga0126338, IMG submission 92529) | Coral microbial communities from Petempiche,Puerto Morelos, Mexico - Orbicella C C metagenome | ecosystem: Host-associated > Invertebrates > Cnidaria > Coral | place: Petempiche,Puerto... | reverse complement strand
CAATTCAGGGTGCTCAGTCACATTACAGATCAGTGCTTGATCCAACTCTTGTTACATTCCATATTTCTTTCGATAAAGTGGCGGAGGCAGCATATCCAGGATAGCTCGCCAAGGCCTCTCCACCACAACTAACGAGCTGTCTTCTGTGAAACCGGCATAAAGCAGTGGCTGAAATGGTAAGACAAAACATGAAATGTGATGAACATCGTTATCTGCTGTAAAGATCGATATATTATAACCTTACACATTATCCTCTATTGAAAGAAGTAATTTTGGCAAAAATACTTGTGTGCGTGGAATACACTGGCCAAGGATCTTAAAACATCTGCAAGCTATCAATTATCGAATCAGTACGTGTGTACCTCTGGGAATCCAGAAAAAATATTTATATATTTATTCGGTTTAGTCTGTAGTCTCTGCTATTAAACCTGCTATCAATTATCCCAAAGCTAAAAAGTTTTGAATTCCTCGTGTCTAAGTGAGGTAATTGTGTTGTATTATTTAGAAAATATCGATAACGTGGCAGTGAGACAATGACACCATTCATGTGTGCACTACTCACCCCATATCTCCTACAAACTCTAAATGCTGTTTCTTCTTGATCAGACTCAACTAAATCTTCTTGATTCATAGTTCTTTTCTGTCGTTGTACTAATCTTGACTCATAAAGGACTACCTCCGTGTCTGGCAAAGGCTACAAAATAGATAGCAAAGTGAGTATGACAAGCGGCTGCTAGCAACTGTTTGAGAGAGCTTCAACTGACAACACAGGATGAGCAGAGGACAGTCGTTTTAATAAGTTAGTATAATTTAACGTTGATGTTGTAAGGACCTGGAAGCGCTGAGTAAACCCTAAAAGTTAGTGTCATGATGTAACGTTCGGCTTAAAGCCAGTGATTGCATTCTTGTCCTTGCACATTGGTTTGGTTTGTAAAATTACTGACAACTGGTAATTTCTAATTTCTAATCAGACAGTACTGTTTCGGCCTTCTGGGCCTCATCAGTGCAGCGCTGACGCTAGGCTGGAGGAGAAGCCATATGGTCACCCCAAACGATCCAACACTTGTGGTATCGTCTAAGCCATGCCAGAGTGCTCAAACTAGTAAACTAGTGAGCATGCCCTGAAGAATTAGATATAAGCTAATATGCGTGTTGTAAAACACAGGTAAACATACTGTTCATATTGCGTTATTATTTAGAGTTAATTGCATGATTCTATTTTCCCTTCTGAGGATGGAAACGTCCAGCGTCTTCACAAATTCGAAATGACGATAAAGTGTGAATGCTACCTCTCTCAGATCCAGAATGGTAAACATGGAATGATCTTGTAGCATCATAAGCTCATGGCAGGACGGATTAAACTGGATGTTGATGACTTTAGAACGACGTTCAGTCCACTGTTTTGGTAGACCGTGTTCTGCAGCTTGTCTTGACCAATTTGTTAACTTTCCACTTGATGGCTTGAACATGTACACCTATCGACAACATCGATTAGTCTTTGTAAAATAATCTTCCTTTGGTCCGTGCTTGATTTGCCTAATCAACAATGTTGTTAAATTTATTGAGTTATGTAATATGTGATTTATATGAATATGTGGTATGATATATGACATGTGATTTATGTGAATTTATTCAGATATGCGATTCAGATATTATTTTCTGGTCAATGAACGTTTTCTCTTTGACTTATTTCATCACAGGGGGACCACTCTATGTGTTCGTGGTTAACAACTGTTTATATGAAACGAACAGAATCTATGAGGGTTCTGAATAAAGCTCTGAAAATTGCATATCTAAATTACATCTTGGTCTAAATATCCTAATAAAGTTAAATGAAAAGTTAATCGACTCGTGTGGTGTTTTTTCGCTTTCCTGGGCCGACCAAAAGTAATTTCGTAAAAAAAAAACGCTTCAGACGGCACAGGAAGGCGACAAAACACCACACGAGTCGATAAACTTTTCATTTAACTTTATTAGGATATTCAGACCAAGATGTAATTTAGATATGCAATTTTCAGAGCTTTATTCATAACCCTGATAGATTCTGATCGTTTCATATAAACAATTATTAGCCACGAACACACAGGGTGGTCCGCCTGTGATTTCATGCGTCGTGTTCTCCCGATTTTTGTCACTCATTCAGAGAAAACCAGTTTTGCGAAATACCGTTGTTTTGAAAGTGTCAGGATTTCTTTTCTCAACTCACAGTCCAATGTCCTTTGCCTTAAATGTGGAAGACGAAGACATTTTTGTATTTGACGATTTAATAACTGCAAGGTCGCCTTTTGACTTTCGAAGCTGGATCGTATATCGCCTTTATCAGTTGCAAGAAAACTAATCATTCATTTATTTGTACAGATGTTTCGTCGTTGCGACTTGAATTACTTGCGCAGTAACAATGTGCGCGAACGTCCTTAAAGCTAAGATGACTCATCAAAATCTAGTTCTTGGAAAGTGCTGGAAACTATTTTGAGCCACTTTAATAAGAAAGCTTCCGCAATTTAACAGAGTTTGTTATCTTTTGATCTGATTCCAAACAATGCCAATCACTTTTTACGTCAGCAATGCCGCAAGCCGTGCAGTGAAAAAAACCCAATGTGTCGGCACTGGAGTCACGATAGCAATCACATCATTGTAGATAATTTTGATTATTAAAAAATTTATCGATCAACAAAAACATAAAGTCTGTGTTTCTGAAATAAACATCTCTTGAGTTTCAACTTTTGGCATGTTTCACTGGTGCTGGTGGAAAAAAAATCTGCATCAAAATAAACTAACCTGATTATTGCAGCAGATCGCAGCCAGATAGTTTGTTTTGGGCTGAAAAGCTATTGCGGTTACAGGAGATTCCAACTGAGGTAAGGTGCTCTGTAACTGTTAAATAAAACAGAATTTAGCAAAGATGACAGCAAGTGTACCAAGGAAGAAAGAATTAAAAAGAAAGAATGACAGTACCTTCAGTTTGGTCAAGCTGAATATGTTCAAAGTATTGTTACAATCCACACATGCTAACCAGTGGAGGTCACTGCTTACAGCAAGCTCATGAATTGCACTTGAATCTGAAGGAATAATCAATGCTACTGAACATTTTTGCAAAATTAATAATGTTGCTATATTCATATTTTGACATCAAGATATTAACACTGTGTCCTTGTTTTAAGTTATCGCATGTATGCGGAAGGATCTGGAAAGTCAAGTCAAAAAAAGTAAGTAAGTTCTTCTCTTTTTGTTTGAACCTGTACACTGTACAATTGAACACTGAACAATATCAAACTATAAGGAACACATGTTATGTTGTATTAGGATGAACTGTCTTGGACGTGGAACTCAAAGGGCTCCAAAGCTTAAAACTCTTCCAAATAGTAATATGGTTGCCATGGTAAAAAGCAACTTACAAGCCTACCACTTTCACAACAAGTAATTTGTCATTTAATGTGGATTCCTAAATTATGAAATACTTTTTCCATGTTTGGATATGGCTAACTCAATGCTACTGATTATCTCTCATGTGGATAAGTAAGTATAGGTAATCACATGATTATTCTTGTGCTATTTGGAGTAAATAAGCACTACAGGGTCGTGCAGTTTTGTTAGCCTCTGGAAAAAATACTTTGCTTTTTTATTCCAAATTTTGTTTTTCGCTGATTTAATTTGTTCCTCAGTTTCCTGATCCAAAGCATAGGCGTACGGACACCTTCAGGCATGGAGAGAGAAGGGGGGGGCGGCGGCGGCGGCGGCGGCGGCGGCGGCGGCGGCGGCGGCGGCGGCGGCAGCGGTGACCTTCTTGCCCCAAAAAATTACGCAATGCCCTAATGTGTGAGTGTTGAAATTGGGATGCAAACCCACTCAGATTGCATGAAAAACAAAAACTTTTACAGTTCTCATATCTAACGAAACTGCTATAGTCCCAAAAATAGTTGTATTGAAAGCTTGCCTACTCAATGACTTACATCAACAGTCTCAATCTAGTAAAATCTAAAAGTTATTAAAAGAAAAAGTTCTTCCTTTCATGGCGCGCGTTCAGCGATCGGTAGATCAGCAACAGATATTTGTATTTCAAGATGGGCCATTTAGACGTGTTACAGAACCTGGACTCTGATCTATTCGAGACAAACTTCTCGATATACTCGAGACGTTCAAAGAACAACATGAGGCAGTACAAGACGCCTTAGTCTTGTTTTGGCCATAGGAGACTTGCGGCGTACACTACAAGCCTACCCTTCTTTGAATTCAGATGCAGCGTAAATACGATGGTGAATTCGAACAACATGGACGTAAAAGAGGAACACCTCATACGAAAAATTCAATATCAGAAAAATTATAACACTCCTTTGTTAAGACATTACAAACCCCGGGCCCTTTCAGAGTCACCACAAAAACAAAAGTCTAGGTCTTCGTTCGCTTTGATTCTTTTATAGCTAAAAGAAAACTCAAGGTCCCTCATATCATTTCAGTCTAACTCCTTTTTAGCAAGGCCAAAGTCGTACAAAGTAGCTTACAAGCCTTGAAACCTAAAAAACAAAACAGAGGGCTCGTTCTTTTTCCGGAGCAGTGGGGTCTTCGGTGCGCCAACGATACTTCAGATCAGCAGCAAATATAAATTTTACTCTTTACACGATACCACTTGACAGTCTAAAGAACCAGTCTAAAGAACCACTTGACAGTCTAAAGACTCCTAATCGGGCGTCTAATCACACAGAGATTTAGAAAAAGTAACCAACTAGCAACTTCATATATTTACGAGTTTTGAAAATTACGCCAATAGCATTATTTGCTAATGTTTTCTCTCAAGCATCGTTGCCCGGATCATGAGCGTTCTGCCCGAAAAAATACATAATTACCGCAACTAGTGGTACGCCTATGATCAAAAGCACTAAAAAGTGTAACTTGCAGTGAAGAGTTACAGAACATTTTCGAGCTAGAATTACACAAATATGGAGGGATCATGCAAAAATCACTCTCGGAGAAAAAATATCTCGAATAAACAATTCGCAGACATGTTTTTGTTGTTTATATGTTAAACTAGCCACTGTCCACACCCGGGTGTCCACGTAAGAAGGCGAACGAACAAATTCCCTTACACTTGTAGCTTTCAAAAGGTAATTCAGACACTCACATTCAGAGGTCATGGGACGTCATGAAAAATTTGACAATTCATTTTATTTCAACATTCTTGGTATAGTTTCTTCAGGTATACAGTAACCCTAAGGGCTTTATCTACACATTTGTTTCCTTACGCTGGCTGTCCTTGGTATTCCAAGTATCTTGGAAAATTTCCGAACATTTGCGCAAAACTTCCAACAATGCTCGAAAATCTTCGCCAATCTTAGGGTGATTTTCGGTAACCTTCGGATGATCTTTAGAACTCTTCAGAAATCCAGGCGATTGTCAGAGGTGCTTGAAAATGTTCGGGTGATAATCGCTAATTTCTGGAAGGGTTCGGGAGGTCTTCGGAAGAGCTTAAAAATGTCTAATTATCTTCGGCGACCTTCGGAAAGCTTCAGATGAACTTCGATCACTTTTGAAATACCTCGGATGACCATTGCTAGTCTTAGAGTGTCTGTACTAACTTTGCATATCTTGGTTGTAATTTGCACTGTGTTACATTTGAACCAATCAGAATTGAGTAATTTTTTCAAGACAGAGTATTATTAATTTTGTAAACTAGCCAGAGCACATGACACAATAGTAGATTATAAGCAATGTTCCACTTACCTTTGTTATGCTGTGCAATGTTTAATGTGTTACTCAAGTGTGGCACATCACCAAGATCCAAAATCTTTTTTATTAAAGACATAATCATTGAATTTTAAATGAGACAAGCAATCTAACTACATTAAGTTAGGATGTTACTTGTTGATCGAAAAGTTACAATTGTAATCAGCTTTACCCGGGGCATTGTCTACAGAAGACATACTTAAAAACACAATAAACTCAACACTGAGCTGTAAGACAAGACAATAAGACATCGATCTTTTAACTGATGTGACTTGTGAACAAGATGTCACTTGCATCTTGTTATTGACAATAAGAATCCATAACAACTGTGGAACTTGTAACATTAATTATTGTTTATCAGTCATAAGTAGACCAAACCACTTCACATGTGCTCATTACTCTCTCAGCACAGTGAAATTCATAGAAAGACCAGCTGCATTGGGAATCCCTTCATTAAGGAATGTTGTCACTTACAAAGATCAAACATAGGTAAGTAACTGGAGAGATTGGTTCCCCACGGGGGTACCATTAACAGAAGGTACAGTGAACAATTATTCACTGTCGGTGAATAATAAGCTGTCTCTTTAACTACATTATCTTATGGTTTCTGGTGCTGTAAAAAATAACTTTAATTGGCACAGACTTACAATTTACATATTTTTACCGGCTTTCTGTTACACTGTGTAAGTGTTCTATCATTAAAACATAAAATAGTTTCTTGTACTCAGAGCGCAATAAAAGTCTTTTTAAAAGGTGGAATGTTTCGTTCGGCTCAACTGAACTTCATCAGCCACAATAAAAATGTAAATGTTAAGAATTAGGGTTATATCATGTTTATAAGGGTCTCAAGGGATCTAAACTAGTGTCATAGATGTTACCTAATTCGAAGCCATGGTCTCTATTCAGTTGTCTCCCTTATGTGGACTTCGAACGTGTTGCTTCCCGTGGCAAGATCTTTTGTTCAGCTGGAATCCAAGGGAATCCACGGAATGTTCCGTGAGCTGGCATTGTTCATGAACAGCTGATGAATTCCTCGAAATATGTTCCTTTACTCTGGAGGGGGGTGAGTAGGTTTTCGGATCGACGGATTTGGCCTAAAAAAGCGCACGGATTGCGGATTTTTGCGGTATATCGAGCGGATTCGTGGATTTTGAAAACACAGTGGATCGTGGATCAGCTGTGAATTTTGGCGCGGATTCCGGATTGTGCCTGTCTTAATGTTCGGATCTTGGGTTCTAAACGAAATTTGGATCGTAGATCTTTCTTCAGCCTTGGTCGGTATGTTAAATTCATCCCAATTATTTATTCTTTACTATTTGTGCGAAATCAACGGTGGCATTCAAATTTAGCAGTTTACCTTTGAATGTTTACACTTCGGTTTCCGGATGTGGTTGTGGTTTTGGATTTGAACAAAAATATTTGCGGATCGACGGATTTGGCAAAAAAAGGCACGGATCGGCGGATTTGCATACCCCTGTTCACCCTCCTCACTCTGGTTTCCAATACACGAAAACCAAAATTCACGAATACGCTCCGAGTAGAGGAAACTATTTTATATTCTAATCATGATTCCAGAGCAGGAGCACAATATTTTTGAGTGTGTTCTATCATTATGGGGGCATAAGGAAAAAGGTGGGGAGTGGGGTGGGGAGTAAGTTCACAAGTAGGAACAATCAAAATTACATTTACACAGTCATGAAGTAATCCAGGGTAGACGTACTTGAAATAGAATGCAACAAAGAATTTCATGCAAATTTGGCCTGTTTGCTGCTCATATTAAGAGAACTTAAATTTTGAAATTAAAAAAATGTGGGTCCCCGTATTTTATTAACATCTTTCTCAAGCCAATTAGAAGGTACCAAACAGATACAATACATTTTAGTGTTGTTCAATTCACCCTCACTGCAGCTCGTTAGCAAACTGATCAACACTCACCTGAATTGAGCCCTCACTTGTTGCACAAACTAGCTTTGAACTGTCAGGAGAAAAAACTAGTCGACGAGCTGGTAATAAATCAACAGGCAAAGGCAAAACCTACATCAATAAAATAAAAGTTATTAAAATGTTGTAATGAAAATAATCAACTAAAGAGATTGTTCATACTTAGCGTACGTATATCGAGTTATGAATGCACCTGGGAAGTTTTGAAGAGTTGCTCGAGGGGCAGCTTGAAACTGAGGCTAACACGGGGAGTCTTTTCAAATGTAAATCTCAAGCAGTTCAAAACCCACGTACGGAGGCTAGATCTAGGCAACATCCTAGATGGATGTACTGGCTGCCATCTTTGTAACTTATAATTTCAATTTCTCGTATAGGACTTTTCTGTATATTATTTTTAGATAGTTCTAGTTAGGTGTCCTCTATTAGCAGTGGGTATTCTTCAATGCTAGATGTAATTGACACGATAATAAAGTCATTCTTCTACTCTTCTTCTTCTTCTTCTTCTTCTTCTTCTGCTGCTGCTGCTGCTTCTTCTTCTTCTTCTTGTTTTTAAATTCAAATGACATTAATATCTTTTTAACGATATTCCCCGCATAAGCCTCCATTACAAGCTCGTTCCAGTCCAATGCCGAGAATACGAAATTGGTCTGTTCTTTTATAATATATCGACAACAACTTGGACGCTAAAACATGTTTTATTTGTGATTGACAACAATGTTCTCACGATGCACGGTGAAGGAAAACAAAGGATCCTATTGCCTGCTGAAAAAACACGTCACAACCATTTAAGCAACAGTTGAACGAAAACGCTTCATTTGGAAATTGTCAATGAAAAATTCGCTTCTTCAACTGAATTACAACTAAAATGTAGAAAAACAAAGTCAAAATACTCAAGTTTTAGTAAACATCTTAGATTGGCAAAAGTCAAATGCTTGAAGTAGCGTTTGGATTGTTCAGAATGATGTTCACATTTTTGAAACTTTAATAAAAGGAACGGCTGGCAGCTAAACTCGACGGAAATTTTGCAGCTAAAATGAAACTGCACACGTCATGTTATATATACGCACGGCGGGGTGTATATAGAGATTTCAACCACGATGGCTCGATAGGAATTAGATAGGACCAGCACGCGTGTTATATTAGCAAATGTTCTCTTTCATGGAACTTCCAACCCCTTGAAATTCTAGTTGTTGAAAACAATCACAATACCAGCAGGCACTTACTCTTGTTACTGTTCCTTGAGAATTGCCTTCTTTCTTCTAGAAAAATAACGAGAAATAAACAGCATTTCACACTTCTGGTAACACTTTTCTGTAGTTCACTGCCCTATCAAAAAACTTACTTAAAGTGTTCGGAAGTATTTGATCGTTAGAAAAATTGCCAGTTAATGATAAAGAAATACTACAATTGACAGTGAACAAGGACTGCAGAACCAAGCAGCATCTCAAATACAACATGTCCAGTGGACTTCTTACTTTTAAAAAGCACTTAACCTCGCTTATACAACAGCTTTCTAGTATTCTGATTGGCTGAATTTTCTCTAGCAAGGTACAAAATGCCATGTTAGCATGACATTATAAAGCTGGTTAACAGGATGATAACTGTATGCTAAGGTATTTAGAAATTCCTAGATAAAAGAGGTAAGAGAACATGTTCCAATTTGTACATCATACACTATTAAAGGTTCGGTTGGATAATGGTCAAATGCTTTTAAATACTGAATTATATGTCATGTTAAATATCTTGTGCACATTATACATTTCTAGTTCAGATTTTTTCTACAACACCTCTTGTATTGTTCAAGGGTTTAGGCATAGAAAACTTCGGTGAACATTTTTTTTGCAATGATTTTAAAATAAAACTGATTAAACAACACTAGCAATAATTAATAGTTCATGAACAAAAGAATCCATTTCAGGCCTATTAAGATATAATGAATGTATAAATGATCCTAACTGAGTTAATTCACCAACTGTCTTGCTTAGGTTATGTCCAAATCAAATCATTGGTGAACCCCATAATGTTTTGTGAGTCATTTACTATCAGTCATGTGGACCCCCTTCATTTCCCTTGATAGTTTCAGAAACAAGGATTCATCTGTCATACTATCTTGAGATTTTGAACAATTAGCAATAAGGCATATTCCATTAACAACATCCAAAACTTACCAAATTCAGCTTAAATAAACTAATATGATAAACATCTGAAAAGGCTGCCCAACTAGCACATGATGAAACAGCACTGCACACAATGTGATAATCACCCTGGAAAAAAACAAAAACTGGTCGTTAGCAGTACTACTCCATACAATATACAGAGCAAAGCGTTGACAAGGCAACAGGCTACAGAGATTGAGAAGCATCAAAAACTCACTTTGACTACATTTAAGAAATAACCAAAATTTTCCATGTTTCTATTGAGTTTGATTATCACCTCAATGAAATTGAAAGCAAGTTATCTAATTGTTTTATTAGAATTCTGACTAAATTTCCTTCAAATAGCGGTTTCCAATCATTTTTCAACGTAGTATTAAACTTCACAGTTTAGCAAAATCACGTGGACTGAATTTTCATTAAAAACATGCAGTCGCCTGCGACTAAATTTTGTGTTTTATAAGAAGTGTTATGGTCAATTTCCTTTCTTTTGTATCCTTGGGAATTGAATTATTCAATAATATTTCTAAATCAGACATCTCCCTCACAACATCAAAGAAACCTTTCAACATCGTAATTATGTGGACAAACTCAAGCCACTGCATACTAATGGCTGATAACGTATGAGTAGCTCAGCCAATCAAATAACATTACTTGCATTACTAATCATCCTAGTAGAATACTACAAATAGCCAATAACCTTGTGTGTCTTGAAATGATGATGTTTTCTGACATTTTCTCTTTTTATCTGCAGTTTTCAAGAAAGCTTTGGAAACATAACTGGTTATATAAATTCCCGAGAAGACTGAAAGAATGGCATTCGCTGTTAATTGACTTTAAAAAGTTGAAGTTGTCAACAGAAAAAAAAATTATAAGCACCCATGTCTGCAAGCCTTCAAGCCTTCACAGTGCAAGTGAATAAATTATATGAAAGATCATACAGTGAAAACTGTATCAAGCGGACACCCTTGGGACATTCACTAGTGTCCACTGAATACAGGGTGTCTGCTCTAGACAGGTTCTAACACAGTGTGAAATCAAACACTGCTTATAGCACAATGTCCAGTCAGTCAATGCATTAATCTGGAATAACTTGTCTACTTAGCTTTAAAACAAAATCGCTAAGCTTTTAGAAGTAAAACGCCCTTGAAGTGTCCGCTTGTTGCAGGTTTGTGCAACAAAATGGCTTAATATTAGTGTCCACGTCCGCTTAACAAAGGTATCTGCTGAATGCAGATTTTATTTTATAGTAAGTGTGGGAAGAAAATTTAGGGATTCAAGCTGGTGTACACTTAGGGACGTTCACGCTAAAGTTTTCCAGAGATAGCAAATGTTACCAGCATTTTCACAAAACTTAACCCTTCAAGAGGCATTTGAAACCGCCGCACAGATAAACCAATAGCTAAAATAATGGAATTTGATGGTGCATTTTGCAAAAAATTCAAACTTTTAATCAATAGATTTTCTTCATTTTTTCACTAAACGTAGAAAGTCGGTAGAGAAAATGGTCCATCAAAAGAAATATAGGGGTCACCGAACGTCCAAGATCGTTAAATCCAGCAAAGCTATAGCAATGGCCATCTGCCCTATCATTTTTCATTTTATTACTTAGCACGCGCATCGATGCATGACGTAGCGTCTGAATTTGCCTGCGCAGTAAGGATGT
>Ga0126338_10003176_pt1 | contig 11479 bp, 6 predicted proteins | sample OrbCmetagenome_2_FD_92529 | JGI IMG/M metagenome (GOLD analysis project Ga0126338, IMG submission 92529) | Coral microbial communities from Petempiche,Puerto Morelos, Mexico - Orbicella C C metagenome | ecosystem: Host-associated > Invertebrates > Cnidaria > Coral | place: Petempiche,Puerto... | reverse complement strand
AGCGTTTTTTATTCTTGCTGGCTTAGATAGTAACTTATATAAACGAAATTTCGTTTAATGCTAGTTTACAACAGAAACTTCTCAATCAAATTGTATGTGACAACACTTGGGCATTTCCGTGGTTTACACGTATACGTAATTAACGCGCACTTGTGTGGATGATCAATTTCCGATTGCTGACATTTAGAGTTAAACACGCACACACACAAACCACATGCATTTATATATATACATCAAAAGATTTGAATGATTAGTTTATAACTGGAAAAGGGTAAAAGTAGTTTAATTTTTTCCTCTGAGGATTACAAAAGTAGACATGCAATAATGCAGTCCATTTACTTGTAGGTTGAAGGTGTGTCGTCAATATTTCGTGTTTTGCAAAAAAAAAAAAAAAACTAAGAAAACAAAAAACGGGTGGTTTGATATTTTCGCACTTCATTTAGAAGTAAATAACTCTAACTGTATATATTTGTTGACAAAAGTAAGCTGAGATTTTCCTTAGAAACATAATCTCTTCCTTGTTTTTCTGTTAATCTTGGCTAACTCTCCATAAAGTGTGTTAACGTCATAAACGATTTGTTTTGGTCCGGGCCTAATCTTGTATGGCTCTAGGCTCTCGTTGAACTGCGCAACAACCTTTCTTTCAACTTCGGTCTCGTGGTTTCGATAACTCTTCAAAGCTTCTTGATCAATTTGCGGTTGTCTACTCGGAGGATTTACAAGATTTGTTTTCATGCCTATGTAGTTTAAAGCTCGATAGTGAGCGATCTCTATTTGCCTCGGAGCCTTATAGTTTTCAGTCCACGGAGGGGCGCTCTTCACTCTTTCTTTTTTATCCGCGCAGAACGAAATTCGTTGCCACATTTTGCAACGCATGTCCAGAACAGTGACTGGTCTCCCAAACTCGCTTGTCTTGAAAGAGTACATCTTTTTGTAAGGCACTTCAAATTGCTGACTCATCCGTTTTAGAACGCGCGAGGGGTTTTTCTCAGCGCTCTCGTCGTGCGCGGCGCTGTTCTGCAATTCGTCACTTTTCTTGGAATTTCTTTTGGATCCCATGGTGTGCTCGGAACGCTGACTTTCAAAAGCTAGATTCCAGCGTGCTGACTTGAAAGTACTCACTACAGCCTCTTGCTCTTGAGCAATTTTGGCACTTCTCTGTAGATGACTTAAAAACTTCTTGGCCAGTAGAACTTGCCTTGCCTCTATCTCAGAAACGAAGTAGTCCGTTTGTCTTTTCAAGCGTCCAAGCCGTTTCGAAAGCTCCTTTTGCTCCATGATATTCGCTCCGAGATTTCCCGTCTTTATCTTGCTCTTGTCGCCCATTTTCAACTAAAATTTTGCACGACTGTGAGCGTTAACACATGTAGCTGGCGGCGAAATTGTCTGTATTAGCCTCTAAATGTCAAGTTACTATATAAACACCAGGTTGCAAAATAATGATTTCGCGTCTAAATAGCCTGCGTTTTAGTTCATTAGGGCAATCCAACCTTTTCCGAGTGAGTCGTTGAGACAATTCCGTCCTGGTTCCACGAGATATTTCCTTGTGGCGTGCGATATAAAACGGATCATTCTCGAACTGTTTTGAAAGATATCAAATATTCGGACTCTAAGGTTGGTTGCTATGCGAAATATTATTCACATCGCGGACACCTGATTGTGAAGTTTCAATGTCTATCTCCTGGTATGAAAACAATAGTTCAGCCTGCCCAATCACATTCCCCCAAACAAGCGCTTTAATGAGAAATCATTCGCCTTTCCGGCTGCAATGACGTAATTATGCGGACAGGTGGACTTGTCATGTTTATTGGAGTAAAGAGGCCCTCGTGTATACGAACAGCAGGTGTCCGTATGTTTGTTTGAGTAAGCAATAGGACGCAAATTAATTGCAATTGATTCGAGAACGCTGGAATAATTCAAAAACGTAATAGGAGATATGAAAAAAAGCCTTAACTTTACGCTGGTAAACGTGACTGACAACGGTTTATGCCGACACTTGTTTGGCAGGTGATACTACGGAGGAAATTGAAATTGCTTACGACTTGATGCGATCTTCTCTCGCTTTTAACAAAAAAAAAAATGAAATCGTTGCAACGTTCAACAGATTATAGTGGTCGTCAAAATGGCGATGTACCGGCACAGTTTTTCGGAGTTACTAAGGTTTTCTCAAATGACATGATCAGTATTTATATTTGTGATCATTTTAATTGATATGAGAAAGCAGACAATTATATAGGTGTTGGAATTATGCAAATAAGCGCACTCTTTCTGCGAAACTGTTTTCGTGTTTTCCTTTTTTATATTGAATATTCTATGAAGATGGGTTCAGTTAATTAATTTCGTGTCTGCAAAAATCTTGCTCTTAATACTGCCTTCACAGCAAGCATTTTACCCCCTTTTAATATTCTAATTCCGAGTAAAATTCCGCGTAAATAAACATGATTCTAAGTTTTAGTCTGTGTATAGCACCCCATAGTGTATGACCATTCAGTTGAAAGCTATTGAGCGGTATTTTCATATGATGCTATTTATTGTGCTGTAGAAGGTGGCTGCGGCAAGCCTTAGTTCTGTAGATAAAACCCTAGTGTGTCTCAACTTAACTAAAACCCTTCAACCAGTACGTTCATCTGGAGCTGTTTGTTTAAAAAAAAAATTGAAAAATGATGAATATTTCATTTCTTTTGTAAAATTTGGCATGAATACAGTTGACATATTTAGTCGGCATATCAACCATAGAAACAAGCCAATATGAAGGCAAGAATATAAATAGAAGTTACCGTTTAATTTGAGCTCTGTATAAAATAAAGTGAACGCATTTTGAACAAATACTTTTAAACTGTCACGAAGTTTGTCTTTTCAGTTGACCATCGTTTCTATCATAGATGTGTTCGTTGATTCAACTTGATTGTGATCTTTCAAGTTCACTCGTCTCCATTTTGATCGTATAAAGCCATCATTGTTGTTTAACGAAGTTAGCCAATTTTGCTAATTCTGCCACTATAATTTTTAACCTCGTTGTTAATAGCCTTCTCAATCAGTTCTACAATCTCAACTATACGCTTTTGTTCCGTCTTGAATTGGCGTAATATTAGCTCTTTGATGTTATCTTGCCTTAGAAAACCTGTGCTCTACATCGAAGACTCTACATTGACTTAATTCATTGTAAAAGAGGTTCAGACCCTTTAACGCGCTCCAAGCTTCAATCCTTGTTTACCTCAAGTCTTTTATTTCCGGGGTAGGTTTCGTTTGATTTTAACTACATATCAAAAGACATAAATTAATCTATACTGAAACTAATACTACACATTGCATATGAAAAACTAACTAGATTACAATAATCGTGACAACCCTGAGGATTTTAACACGATTTTAACAACAGATAAGTCAAATAAATGGAAGAATACTAGAATCATGACTGGCGAATTGCTGTAGTATTACTATTACTCTTACATAATATACCTGCTCAGGAACGCTTTACATGAAGTGTACTTTCATATCCCATCGAAAGGTAAATTCTCGCTCGCTATCGACACGCGCGTGATTCCAATAACGCCGACCCACCCCACAGGCGGTGGCCTGATAGTCAGCGCGCGCGCTGAAACTAGATCGAGCGGTCCGGGTTAATTGGAGCCTGGTCGAGGTCACTGCGTTGTGTTTTTGGGCAAAACACTTTACTCTCACAGTGCCTCTCTCCACCCAGGTGTATAAATGAGTGCCGGCGAATTTAATGCTGGGGGGTAACCCTGCAATGGACTAGCATCCCCTCCAGGGGGAAGTAGAAATAGTCCAAGTCGCTCAATGCTACGAAAACTGGGATAAGCTCCGGCCTAATGGGCCACTTGGCCCGACGCAGACTTTTATCCTACCTACCCCACCCACAGGAACAAGTTTTAGGCCAGCCCTCAAACACCCAAATGGTTTGTTGTGTGGAAATTAGAGGTCAATGATACATATGACCTTTTAACGGGTACTAGCAAAAAACATTGCTTTGTTTAGTTAATTCATTAGCAACTGTGTAGCACGTTAAATACACGCACGGTACAAAGACAGATTACTGCCTTAGCTTGTAATAAAAGGGAAACAAACTACGAAACAAGCAAGAAACAAGTTTCACTCTACTGGTTGTTTAAAAGCTTCGATGAAAATATCAAGAAGAGAGCGCAGAAACTCATCGAAAACCAAGTCTTAGTTCTCTCGCACTCTCTGCGTGGCAAATGACCCGAAAAAATAAACAAGCAAAAAATACTGTAAACTAAAATCTCAGCTGGGTGTATAACCACGTGTTGTGCTAATAATTGATTTAGTCAGGCACAACAAACAGTATTCAATAGTTACATTTAGTTATCGAATATAAACAATAAGTCATGTCTCCACGCGTTAGAAACACACATGATGTCTTCTGCCGTTTGGTTTGTCTAGTTTTTTACTTCATGTTACAGTTTTCTGTAAGAGACATGGTCTTGTCTGTCTACATTACGTCGCCTTCAAGAGGGGATTTCGCGACTTGTAAACTTACAATGGAAGAAAAGGAAAAGTTCCTAACTGAACACAACAAATTTCGCGGAATGGTTAATCCGTCTGCGGCCGACATGGAATATTTGGTAGGTACAGACCGAATCACGGGCAAAAACAGTAAACCAGGGCGCTCATTGTGGCTTGTAATATTTATACGCATGAAAGATTTCCTACTCGAACGCGTTTTCAGTCGAAATGCGTATTTTTGCATATAGCACTAGTTATTTCACATTCGTCTATCATCAAGATTAACTATTTGTTCGAACAACGAAACAAACCTAGGGGTACTCTCTTAAATGGGCTATATAGGTACGGCCCTAAAGGGCATGGTTTTTAATTCGTTCTGGTCAGAAATAGGGAATCAATTTTGGCCATTTTGGTCTCAATAGGGCATGGGTTTTGCACTTTAGTTTTGAACTGGGTATATATTGTTTTAGAAGAAGCTACTTTTTCATCATTATCGATAAGACCATCAACAAAAGCCTTTCACCATGCCTTTAACATTGGTCTGAACTAGGCAACTAATTATAGGGCAGATCCGAAACATGGTCTTCACTAGGGTATGGAATTTCTGTTCAGGTCATTAATAGGGTAGGGAAAATCGCAGATTTTGGTCTTAAATATGTTAAGGGTTTTGGAAACCGGGCCCCACACCCCCCACCTAATTTTTCTGAGAGTACACTCCCAGGGAAAACAGACAAATCAATTGAATTTGTATAACAGTAATCAGCGGTGATTGTTTGTCTTGTATCCTTTAAGTTCACGGATTTTGTACTCCTGCTTCCTGTCTTCTTCCAATAAGTTGACACTTTCGTAGGACTATGTCGGTATTCACAGCACGTACTGATCGTATCTCTGTATTTGCAGACGTGGGATGACAATCTCGCCAACTTAGCTCAGATGTGGGCAAATAAGTGCATATGGGATCATGGATTTGTGAAGTTCGGTGACCAGTATCCTTATCCCGTTACCTTTACAGGACAAATAGGTATTTATAATTCGTATCATTCGTAGTTGCCCAGTGGGACACATTTTTGCTCATAAAGTACAGTGGAAGCCCGTTAATCTGGTCACGAACGGGTCACAAAAATCTGGTGGTATTATCAGGGTGGCCGTGTTAACGGGGTTCTTTGAATAAGAAAATGACTGACTAAGTTTTTGTTCGGGCCAGAATAAAGTGGCTGTAATAACGAGGTGACCGCAAGGCGGGGTTCCACTGTACATCCAAATACGTCTGTTGATGCCTCAAACCTCAACGTATTCGGTCCAGTATAGCATATTGGGCCTGATTGAGCCTTGAAACATCACATTCAAGGAACTGGAGGAGCCAGCTGGCTGGTAAATACTGGCGATTACCCCTCGTTCATGAAACGTTTAGAAGTGTTCCAACTCCCTCTCCATGGGATGTGGGTCCATTGCAGGTCACTGCCCAGCTTTTTCCAGCTTGCCCCAAGGATGACTTAAGCGAACCACCCAATAAATCGCTGGCTAGCGGATATCATAAGTGAGTTTATCAATGTTGAACTGACATGCTCAGAACAACCGGGCCTCCGGTGTCGATTTGCTCTCTTACGATAAAATCGAAAATTTACTGGAGAATTTGAGTAAAAATTACTGGTCTCAGATTCGTAGAAACGGCGTTAGAACTGTCATCTCGTCTCTTGAATTTACCATTTGCAACCTCCTTATTGCTTAGCATTTAATTGCTGCTGGATTTTTCCCTGGTAGGTCAAAATCTCGCGCGCGAGGCGGGCGAGCTTGACAATCCAGAAAGTCGCGTGGAGAGATGGTACAATGAATACAAGAAATACACGTACAGCAAGTTTCAGAGCCCAATGAGCTCCGCTGTCTGTTCCTCAGGAGTATGCGGACATTACACGCAAGTAAGTCGTGGAGAAACACGGAGCTTCCTACGTACACATAGTCTGTATACAGACGTTTTCCCCAGCCCCACACCCTTGCGTTTTGGCTCGTTCATATTCCACGCGCAGGGTTAATATTTTGCTGCGCTTGCGAAAACAACGAACTCAAGACAAAGTAGAGGGTATGTCGACAGACTACCCGCAAACGGTTGACGAGGCCATAACTTAGTTCTGCCGCTTGAAAGGACAGAGCATTTTAAAACAATTTTTGTAAATAGATGACTATATAACTTACTTTAATAATTTTCACTATTTTAAGCCATTTCTTTGTACCATCTCACGGATTCATCGCATTGCATGTATTAATGTATTTATACCTTTTTTTATTATTACTACGCCCTTTTTATTGAAAATTGGTCAAACGGATGTTTTGAATTCTAGTTTTAATAAAGAACGTTACTTATCTGTGCTAATAATCATTAATCGTTGAAATTTAATAATTTTTTTTTTGTAGTTAGATCTTGAAGAAATACTTTTAACCTTAATTGTTTTTTATCACTGTATTTCTTCGCTAAATTTAGTTACTTTAGGGCACCTACTCGGCTAGTTCCATAAACTATTTTAGGGGTCCCAAACTCCACACAATCAACCTTGTATTAAAACTATTTGTCTTCCTTTATCTCCTTTTCTTTTTCTCTTCAACACTTTATTTTTTAATCACAATTGTAAATTATTTCATTAATGCTATTTATCATCTTCTATATGTAATTTTTTCATATATTTATATATATTCTATTTTTTCTGACACCTCTGTAAAATTAATGTTTGTGAAAGTTTAAATTAAAATTGAATTAAATTGTAATCGTTGTGTGCGTTTCAAGGGGTGTCTAAGTTTAACTGTACCTTCTCTTTAGCTTGCGTGGGCAAAGTCCAAGTATGTTGGATGTGCAGTAGCTTTTTGTGCTAACTTTTTCCCAAGTTATGGCCTTGGAGGGACAATGGTCGCTTGTGACTATGGCCCAACGTAAGCACGAGCTCTTGTTGTACTTATAGTCTAGTATTTTATCTGTTACTTCTTCCATGCTTTTCAAACTGCCTGATAATGTCTATAACTAGATAAACGCAGAGCATATAACGGAGCTTCGTTTTTTGAAAAGATTATCCTAAATTTTCCAAGTTCGTGGTTTGTAATCCGTGTTAATCTTCTCCATCCTTAACCATCCTTGTTCCTCTATGGTTTATTATTATCTCTTCAGTGTTTTTCTATCTTAGTTAACTATTATTTTCAGGTTTCCTTCAATTTAAAAGTATCTTTGTACGTGTTAAAAATAACTCAAAGCGCATAAACCATCCTTAAAGGATTCAAAGAGGACGTACATCGAACAAGATTATTCTAAACTTTGGAAGTCGTACGATATTCTTTAAGAAAAAAAAAGTTAAAAGCTGAGTTAAACGCTAAGTTCAAACTACTTATTTACCTGCATTACAACTGACAAGAATTTAAAAAATTGTACCAAGTGAAACCACAAAATAATTCAAACAATTCGTGACACTCTTCATGAAGTAGCGCATGGAATACATTTACTTAGAGTTTATGAACAGTTAATGGTCTTCTTATCTCAACTTTTCCTCCAACTACCTTAAAAACACAACGAAAAGCTTTGACTTTATAAAAAGAACTATTATCATGAAAAATATGTTCCTTGAGGATTGATATACTGGCTTGACAAGCAAGATTATCATAGCACTGAATTTCAAGTTATGCGTGTTGCTTTTATACTTTCACTCTAGAGGTAACATGATTGGCGAATATCCTTACAAGACAGGAACTCCATGCACTAAATGCGCCTCTGGTAGAGGATTCTGCTACAAGAATCTATGCAGTAAGTAAAAAACGTTTAAATCTCACCTATTTGTAGCAATCCACCGTAGGAAAAAAGATGGGGGCTGTACATTTTACCACAATGCCTTGCGAACCTAACACAGCCAACAAAGTACGAAGAAAGCCAAACTTTTACAATATTTGTCCCTGTACTAAGGACATTGAGTAGCCTAGTTTTGCAACGTTTCTGTACGTTTTTATGAACGTTGTTAAGGTTTTCGTGCGCTAAGAATTATGGGTAAATATACCAGTCACCATCTTTTTTCCTGCGGTGGATTGGTGAAGCTTGTCATAGATTCCGTTTAAAGTCACTTGGCAATAAGGAACCGTCCACACTAGGCCGGAGGAGTTGGAAAACGGAACTTTTACTCTGAAAACGCATCGTTTTCGGTCCACACTATGCCAGAGGAATTTAAAAACGCAACTATCACCGGTCATTTTGGATTTGTGTTTGAGGAAAACTCAATCCGGGAAATCACATGATTATCGCTGGGTCATCGTTTTCACAAAGCTTCGTTTTCAAAATGTTTTCTGTCCACACGAAAACGAAAAGCCGGCGTTTTCAAATTCCTCCGGTTTGAAGAGCGTTTTCGAAAAGTTCCGTTTTCGTGACGAATTAGTGTGGACGGTAGGCCTAACCGTGCAAATAAAGCTGCATTTTCAAATTCCATCGGCGTAGTGTGAACAGGGCCTTGGTCTTACTCATCCCTAGCGGGCTGTGCCGTCCTCGGGAATCAAACATATCGACCTACAATTAAATTATGGTTGCCACACACTAGAGCACATGTTGCGGGGACATGAAGCGGGGACACGTTGCAACGACAGTTTGTGTCATGTTCGTTTCCGAGCGTGCGAAAAAGATCTTCGCGGGGACAAAATTTTGTCTCGGCAACAAGTCATATGAAATTCAACTGGTTTGGATTCGTGTGTCACGAGATAAGAACAAAATGACCTCAACTTTCGATGTCACAACGTGTGCACTGCTCTTACAAACTGCCCCTCGACAAGACATTTTTATGCCTCAATCCGCTTCGTGCGCAACAGTTTGCATACTGTCCTCGCAACATGCGTACTACATGTATGCGTAAACATGAAGGGGCTTGTCCCCGCTTCACTTCTCTGCAACATATCTCTTACTGTGTGACGACTAGCAACAGTTTCCAACAGTTTCCAGCAGTTTCACTTTGACGAATCAATACTACCACACTTTATCAAGTGATCTTTTACTTGCACACAGTATTCTAAACGTAAAGTAATCTTTCTGTTCGTAGGAGAATGTGCCGACTTCGACCAACATTGTGGTAAAACAACAGGTTTCCCAAAATCCATGTGTTCAACACAACCAGACTTAATGGAGAGGATGTGCCCAAAAATGTGCAACTTATGCAGTAAGTTAACCACATTTGACATTTCAATTAAGTTTTGAAATCAGTGCCCACCAAATAACTCCGGAAACCAAAATAAACATAAAACTTAATGTCGTGGTCTATTCAGAAGTTGTCATAAGAGTCGGGAGGAACGGGTGTTAGAAGGCGGCGGGAAAGGGGGGGGGAGGGGGAAGAGACAAAGAAATCCTTCTCAAAGACAATGTAGGGGTTGGGAGAGAAAAGGTGAGAGAAAAAGGCCTGTCGGGATTCATCTTTTGGGGGGAATGGGAGAAGGGGGTTTCCTTTTATCCCCCCACTGCTTGTCCTCTGCAAATGTCTATTACTGATCTGTCAAAACTCGTCAATCTTTGACTTGCGAAAAAAAACTATTTGATTCTTTTGCATGAAGGCTCCTTTTGCAAGAACTTTAGCCACATCACGATCATCCGATTTGTCTTGTTTTATCAACTCTTCAGGGTGCCCTTTGAAATGTCTTAATGGCGGAACAGTAAACCTTCAGGAGTGTGTTTGTGCCTGTCCGTCTGGTTGGCGGGGTATGGACTGTTCAGGTAAACTACATGAAGTAAGCTCCTCGGCATGAAAATAGTAGATTATCAATTTTTATGGTATGGTTTGCGTGACAGGAAAAAAATTCAATGGAGGTTGTGAAACTGAAGGCCTCTTTTCCTGCTGTACACTGTGTTTATTTTCGTAACAACTGAGGAACAGTTTTTGTGGGTAAGTGTATTCTGGACAAATTGGTTAAAAATTGGCTTGAATATTCAGGATAATAAAAGTTGATGAATCATTCTATTTCCAGCGCGCAAAACATATCTTTATCGGTTGAATAGTAATCCATCGAACAGAACACACCCTAAATAAGTTAGATTTGTTCAAAATAGATAGCCGACAACCGCAAAGCAGATGATAACGTACTACGTTCAAGATATTCCGTGATTTCTGCTAATATGACATGCGAAACATTTTTCAAATGTGAAATCATGAAGGGAAGATCGACGCCACTGAAGGGGAAGTGGGTGAAGAAAAAACAAACCCGATACTCAAAAATCAAGGACAAACGTGACGCTGGGCGAGACCATTTCAAAAGGGAGGAAAAACTCGTCGAAAAATTATATGGGACAATGAAACACAACAAACGAAACTGTTCAACAATTCGTGAGGAAAAAGAATGAAAATGAATGGAATTTATGTCTATAGAGTGAACGAGAATAGGGCCAAGAAGAGGATGTCTTACGCTTGAAAACTTATGACGTTATCCAGTTTAGAATAGAAGATAGATCATTGCAGGACTATGCTAATATAGTGAGAACGTTGAGCTTAATTTCATAAATCCTAACTTTCTGATTCATTCCCTTTAGCGAAGGAATGCCCGCCTGGTTATTACGGAGAAAACTGTGAAAGTAAGCATATACTTCGTCCCTTATTTGATGAGCCTTTGGACTAAAAAAGTCTGAGTTTTGACCATAAGCTTACACTATTAATTTGCTGTTCTATTATCAGGCAGTGGAGCGCTGTTGTGAAACAGACGCAGACCTTAATGTTAGAAGAATCTATTACGAATGATGATTTTCCCAGTACATGTACAACAAAAGTCCTCGAAAATATTCCTCTGTTAATGCCTGATGTATTTACCGTGTTTTTTAAATAAATAAAATAAAGATTTCTAGCAGAATTGCTAGATCTTTCTCAGGAAGGGGTAAGGGGGGGGGGGGGGGGGGGGGGGATGGGTTGCCCTTTGGGTTTTTTTTAAGGCTGCCTTCCGGGGTTTTTTTTTTTCCTAAAATAAGGGGGGGGCCCCCCAAGTCACCTTTTTCTAAACCGCCCTCGTCATT
>Ga0126338_10003175_pt1 | contig 11479 bp, 5 predicted proteins | sample OrbCmetagenome_2_FD_92529 | JGI IMG/M metagenome (GOLD analysis project Ga0126338, IMG submission 92529) | Coral microbial communities from Petempiche,Puerto Morelos, Mexico - Orbicella C C metagenome | ecosystem: Host-associated > Invertebrates > Cnidaria > Coral | place: Petempiche,Puerto... | reverse complement strand
ACTCCCTAAAACGCGGTCGTGAAACCTTCAAGCGCGACTTTGAAACGGCATAGAAAATCGAGGATTCAACCAAATTCAAAAATTTCTTCGCCCAAATGCTTCGAATAAAGTCTAGATTCGTTTCAGCGAAAAAAAAATTTTGGGGTTAGGTGCACTTTAAGGATCGTCTCTTTACCGACGCAATTGGAAAGCGAAAAAACTGAAATCGTCAACAAGAATGCAATGAAAACAAAGAAAACAAAAACGCTGACGAGATTCATAGGTTGCTTTTGTATTTTATCCACACAATTATTCCATTTACTACATGGTAAGACAGTCTTCAAGGGTATAAATCCGAACGTTCTTATTGGTTCTTTCTTAGTCTGAATTTTGCCATATAGATAAGCCGCCACATTAAATAAACAAGCATGACCCGAGTGCTATCTAATAACTGACCTATGTAGCTTGCTCGAGTCGTACTGGGGAGACAACTCATTCTATTTCACATTTAAATTGCTCTGGGATAACGATGCTGGACCAAAGCTAATATTAGATGATATCGAGAAAGCATTTGAATAATTTTGAAGGGTCCTTGTTCCTCCGTGTAAAATTAGCCGGGACGTAATCTAACCAATGCAACGCGAGAGTGGAAATGATTAAAATATCGGAAAACCTCAGGCTCACGGGAAAAAATTAGCGAGTTAAAAAAATAGCGACCAAAAGCTGCTCACAAGTAGATCGGTTTAGACCTCGTCTCGTCGCGTCAGATTGGGACAGCCACAAGTAGCCTGCTTAACAGGCGTTCATGTGCAAAGGCACGCGAAGGGAACGAAACTGCGAGCGAGGGCAAAAAAATAAGGAAAAGGGGCACTCGTTTGCTCGATCTCCCCACCTGGAAAATGGAAAGGAAACGCGCTAAGCAGGCTAAGCCTGACAAGATTCACCGAGATCTTAGGACGAAAGGAAATTAAGGTGGAGATCAACTGGTTAAAGAGATTATCCTTAAACAAAGAAATGGAAAACAAAACCTTTCTTGCTGTTCACCGCGCAAAATTTTAATTTTCTAGCACCATTACATCATTACATAGCACCACGGAACTACATTGTGTGCTTTGGCACAAAAATGACTACATCACAAAAATATTCATCTCAATCAAAAAGTTGGTCCGCGGTTTTAGAAACAACGCGTTCCTCAGTTGCAAAATACTTGATTATCGTAATTCACTAATTAACTCCTAATCACTCGAATGTCACTGGGCAACAGAGACAGTGACGAAATTGCTCAAAAATGCTAAACCGTCGGTCCGATAGTTTGCTCAACCACTACATAACGTTACTCAGATATGAAAGAAAGACTCGGTTAGACAGTCTCTTATGCTTGCTTGAGAACCTCGTCTTGCATGGCTGGGATGAGGCCTTTACGGAAAGCAATGGACAGCAACTCTTCAGCGGTCGGGGTCTCAGGGTACTGACGGATGGCCCATTTCAGGTACAAGCAGAATTCGTTCCAATCCACGGATCCATCTTCATCCATGTCGATGGCTTTCAAGGCCAACTTGGTCTCGTCGCACCTGTAGCATCCAAAGTACGGTGCCAAAAAGCCATTGTAGAAAGCATCAAACTCCAGCTTGTCGTCTCTCTTACCATCTCGCAGATCCCACTCATCCCACATTGCGCGGATCTCGTCAATCAGCTGCTGAGCGTGAACCCTCTTCGGTTCTTCTGCAGCAATGGCGTCACTCATCTTCTCGGTCAGACTGCCACCGGATCGGTCGAACAGCAAGGCGATACCCACGGCGCTCATGTACTCTTCCTTCCTGTTCTTGTGGAGATCTTCCAACATCACCTCCAGCATTCGTTGGCCTCTCTCTTCAGTAAATTGACGATCTTTACCAAAAAGGAATGTCAGCCTGTCGACAATCATCTTTGGCGATGCAAGGGTAGTCATTCGCATGACGTGTCGTTCACCAAAGAAAGTGGCCATGTCAAACTCTTTCTTGTCTGGTGTGAAGTTAGGCATGCCGAACACCATGTCCAGAGCTCGCTCGCCATACACAACCTGCAAGGGCCAAGGTTCATGCCCAGTGGTGATCCTGCAGACTTCTTGCGCAGCTTCTCGGAGGGCTGTGCAGTTGTACTGCTTAAGAACCTTCTTGTTTCCAAGGCGTATCAGATTCAGCAGCATGACGGTGGAACAGGAGTGGCCCATGGAGGCTCCTTGTATAATCAGACTTGCCCAGATGCCATTTGCGCCGTTGGCGAGACATTCCAACTGAGTGCTGTCTTGCAATCCCCACTGGTTGTGGACATGGATCAGCAAGTGTCCGTCCTGGAAACCACAAGCGTCCATCTCTCTTCGGATGGCTTTCATCCACACACCAAGCTGTTCTGGGAGGTACTTGCCAGACTCTTCCGTCACCAGGCCAAAGGGTCGTTCATCTTTTGGCAGAGAAGATAAGAACCTTATCACCTTAAAGATGCGCTTTGGTTTCTTCACCATACCATCAGGAAGGTCACGCAGGTTGATAAACACTTTGGCATCCTTGGCGAGGTTTTTACGGATCCACCTCAGCCTCTCTCGCAGAAGATCGTTGATAGCTTCAACTTTGAACTTCTTGTAGTCGATCCCCCTGTAAACCAGATCCATCTCGATGATCGCATTCTTTATGCCCAGCTCTTTCATTTTTTTCATACCAATTGGAACGGTCTTGGTATCTGGCACCCTATCTTTATCGATGGATTCCAGAAACTCTGAGAAGGCATAAAGGTTGGTGAAGTCTTCTCCCTTCTCATGGAGCTGCTTGATGAACGTGTCACCCAAGCGAGTCATGTGGGAAAAAGAGGCCACAATGATGTGCTTGAAACCAACCTTTTTAATCTAGTTGTAAATATTGAAAGAAAACAACGTCAATACTGACTTTTCATTACGTTTAAAATCAAGATTTATACCACCCAAGTAGAATTAAATATTCGCGCAAATTTACAAACCACTAAAAGATATTTAATTTTATTTAGTTTATTCTATCAGCTCCATTTAGAGGTGCCCTATGTTTTATTGTTATTAAGAGTTTTAACAACCTCGTTTCCAGGGTCTCTCATCTTACCGCCACCTCTCCTCGCTCGCTCCAAGGTGCAGCAAGATGAGAGACCCTGGGAACGAGGTTGGAGTTTTACGTATATGATTAATATCGGATGTCCCCAATTTGCAGGCCACTTGTAGTCAGTTGGAAGCGAAGACACATTGATAAAGTTAATGATTGTTCGATCGATCGATCGACTGAGTTTAAAAACGATTGCTGTTGCTTGAGTACATACATAACCCATGGTTAGCGGCGTATGGATAACCATTCTTTATGTAGTACAATTTTTCCTTGAAAAAATAGCATTTTGAACGAAACATTAGACGAGGTGATGAATTTATCAGGAGTTTTTATTTTCAAGATGGAAACGGCGGCCATGTTGGTGTCAGAAACCATAGGCCATTTCCGAGTAACCTTGTGCTTCTGTTTTAAAACGAATCTTGCGCAAAACTTTCTTTATGACAACGAGTTTAATTTGAATGAAAATGAACTTACAGATAAAATGCATTTTCATAACAATGGTTTCACACGAAGACTTGTCTTGACACAGGGCAAAGGCAACTCGGAAGTGGCCTATTCTGTGGGAGTTAAACTCTTTTTTTTTTATGTAAACACTTTCCTTTGTTCCAACAAATTTGCATGGCTGCTCTCTGGGCCACGTGAGTGGAAACGCTCTTTTGAATGTTTCACTCCTCGGATGTATGACGGTTGTTGTTGTCGTCAGCTACATGTAATTTCTTCGAGTTTTGATTAGTTCACTGTAATGCTTGTGGCCTCTGTGATTGGCTAGAGCGGTTACTTTAGCTTTGATTTTACGACAATCAATTGAGACCGCTCTAATACGAAGAGGGATGCTTCGAAATTAGATTAAAAATTTGGAATAGTAGACACCCACCTGCTCGTAAATTTTCCATTTGTTCTCGATGGTGTGTCCTCGCAGCTGACCGACCGTGCTCTCACGCAGGGAATTGTCCAGAATGAACAGCTCGTTGTGTTTGAGGTTCTTTTTCTGTTCACTAGCATGCTGAATTTCGTCGTGCATTCGCTTTACTTGTTGCTGAATATGCTTTTTCTCTTCACCCATTTTGCTATGATCAGACGTCTGAGGAGAAACAAATAAATATGCTATGAGATTGTCATGGTAATTTAAAATAAAGAAACGCACCGTAAATGTATCTTTCAAATAATACTTCTTTGAAAGGCTGTAAAGCATCGAAATTAACGTGGTGTTTACTTTCGGATCTAGCAAAACTTAGCTTTCGGGAAATTGGTACGTACTTTGGGGCCTGGGGAAGAGGGATACTCCCAGAAAAACTGGGTGGGGGTTTAAGACCAAAATCTGTGATTTTCCTTACACTATTTACGACCTGATCAAAAATTCGATACCCTATTTAGACCAGATCCTTAAAATCAATACCTTGTTCCAGACCTGCTCTGTAATTAGTTCCCTTGTTCACTTATTTTGGTTAGAAAAGAAATCGCGGAAGGAAGAAAAGCCGGCAGGAAAAGCAAAAAACAAACAAACAAACAAAACAAAACAAAACAAAAACCGGGGCCCCCCTTAGCTAAAGGTCTGGATCCGCCTCAGGTTCAGACCGATGTTAAAGGCATTGTGGTGGGCTATTGTTGATGGTGTTCTCGATAAGGATGAAAAAAAGTAGCTGCTTCTACAAAACATACTCAAATCAAGACTAGAGTGCAAAAACCATACCCTATTTGAGACCAAAATGGACAAAATTGATAACCTATTCCTGGCAAAACAGTTGAAAACCATAACCTTCGAGGCCGCACATCTATATAACCCGTATGTGTGTATAAGCTCTCGAGAAGAAGGGATAAAATCTTGCAATTGTGAAGAATTTATTTTACACCAGACAGAGAAATTTATATGGCCTTTATAATAAGGGTCCGATCTAAACCGAATATCAGATCTTTATGGATCAACACGTGTCTGTTATCTCCATCGTTTCTCGTGGCAATTCAAATTTCGTTTGAGGTCGAAATATGGAAAAGAAATTGAATAAAAACGACGTACTTTGACTCTTCTCTGTGTTACTTTTGTTCCCGTGCCGTTTTGGGGCCATTTCAAACTGATTCCCAGCGAGTTTCAGCTTCATCCTTCTCCCCTCTATATATTCCTCAAGGTAGGAAACTCGAGTGGCGAACCCAGCAGATCGACTGAAGGAAAACAGCCATAAATTCGCTCCAACAGTAACACCCAGAGGAGTCGAAGTAATTTAATTCAATTTCTTCTCCATATTTTGAACTGTTACATATGATCGTTACATCCCCATACAAACTCTTATATTTACGCTGTTACGCAATGTCATACAATCATATTCACGACTCCCAGCTACCCAAGGAGCTTGGGATACCTGTGCTAACGCCGTGTCAGTTCAGACTCACGAGGGTTCTTTCCGCCCGCGACTCACACAACGCGCGCATGCCGCTCTGTCTCGTAGAATTAATTTATTAATCAGCTTTTCAACTGTCTAATTGGAACTGGACTGAAATTTGGTATTATGTATTTTTTAAGGCAATCGGCAAAAAAACCCCTGAAAATCGGCGAAAGAAAACCGCGAGAGAAAAACGGCCGCGCGAAATCCTAGGGGCGAGGACCGTTCTCAAAACGTAAAAGTATAATCGGCTTATGTTAGGAGAGTTGACAACGCGTTGTCAACATTCGAGATACGTGTGACATCTTGCGGGAATATTTGGAACCGAAGCAAATCGAAGCGTTGGACTCGCGCTTCGCAAGCCGTGATGTTCTTGCGATTCTGCCAACAGGCTTTGAAAAGATTTAAATTTATCAAGTGTTTTGTTTGGCAGAGCTTTCCGCTTCCAACCCGACTTCGAGCGTGTTAGTGATTTCGCCGCTTGTCCAAGAACAATTCAGTGAATATGAATTCACTGAGCTTGGCTTTTCTGCCGTCCATTAGAAAGATTGAACCGGAATTTCACCTGAAACCGGACATTTACCTGAAACTTTCCGCTGCTATCGGCAAACATTTCACCACAGTTGGATGATCTCCTATGTCAAATACCTAATGTAAATTCTCGGTTGAAACTCGCTATAACTTTTCGATTTACACCTACAAATTTATATTCAGGATATCTCCCGGGGTTATTATCAACAGGCGATAATAAGACGACGTCAAGATCAGAAGTCCTACACCGAAAAATCACTCGGCCGTGAAAGGTCAAACTTCCTGGCTTTTAGGAGAATCTTTGTTTACAATATTTGCCTTATTACCATAAGCGATACAGTTTCTGATGGAGCTACAAAGAGATTAATACTGAATATTGAAAGGGCACAGCACGATTAATTGTCCCAAGGAATTTGAGCGCGATGCATTGAATACTTTTGTGCGACGCGGGTTCCAAAGCTCAAAATTTTACAAAGAATGTATCAGCTCATTAGCGCTTTTGCCACACAGAAATTTTGATGTTTTTGAAACCCAATTTCTCCTCGAATATTACATCCAAAGAGTCAAAAATTTCACCACTTACTAAGTTTCACAAGCTCTTTAAGTTTTTCTAGTAAAATCGTGTCTAGCATGATGCCTTCTATGCGCAAAGTCGTATGTTAATGAAGAAAAATGCAAACAATGACGTCAGCAAAGATTCGCCTATGAGGCGGTCGCACGCTCCTCGTCCCCAGGATTTCGCGCGGCTATTTTCTTTCGCGTCACGCGCGGCGGACTACTCGTAGTCTTGAGAAAAAAATATGTATGTTTGATCTCGAATAAATCACAATAGCATTTGAAATTATACATTTTGCGTCATAACAATAGATGAACCGACAGTTCATCTACAAGACATGTTTTGGAAGTCATGAAAGTTTTGTTGGTTTTCTTTTTCGCGAGCTCGAGAACGAGGAGTCCGAATCACGAGTAGACTGCTGGCAGTCTGTTTTTCTCTCGAAATTCAGCAGGGGCTATGAGGAATGACGCTTTAGCGAAAAGGGGAATGGGGCGAGACATGGACGCCCTTCTGCGTTCGCGATGATTTAACACCCGTTTAAGTGACCCTTAGAGAAAAAAAAGACTAAATCACGAGACTAAATCACGAGAGATCACGTTTCCTGTCGTTGACCGTCGTTGTCCTTGCTTTTTTTTAAACAAAAATAAGATTTGCTGCCAATCAAATCTTGAACATTGAAAGCAAATGTGCATGCGCCTAGTCAGCCAAGAAATCAATAATTCCGAATTTTTGCGGTTCATTATTTCTCATGAAGGCGTGCGTTTATCACACAACCTTTGTATCTTGAATAATGATTAGAGTTCTGCAAGGCAAGGCGTGGCAGTAGACGCTGGTTACAAGAAAAATAAATATCTTTATATGACTAGTATGTAAACATCTGGTAATATAGTCGAGTAAAAGATGTTACACAAGTCTGACATGTACAGAGAGTAAATGATGTCCACCTATCGATCGAGTATCCAGACTTTAGCAAGAATGTCTGAGTTCAAAGCGGCCAAATATCCGCAAGCTCTGTTTACTGAAGTCGTTTAATGGTTACGCCATCAATGACAAAACGAGGATTGCAAAGTGGCATATGAAAACGTGGCTCGGCCGACGGGAATTTATAAATTTATTAATTGTGAGCATAACGGTCTAACGACGGGGATATTATACTCCGAACAGAACAGCGATAAAATTACCGACTTACGGTCCCGGCCTACGGTATGCGAACTGGTACGTCCGTAGTTTTGTATCTGTAGCTGAGCTGCGCGGCAAAGGTGATTGCTTTTCCTACCTGAACCTCCTTGCGTGCACGGTTGAAATTGTTGATAGCTTCACTTCAAAGATGGCAGAAGCAGTCCCTGCTGTCGCTGTCCAAGCCGAAGTGTGGAGCTTTCATTCGGAGCTTGCATTTACTTTATTTACCGTTTAGACTGCGATTCCTGATTGGTCAAAAATGATCACCTTTCCGGCATTCGTACACGTCACGTACCCTCTATGCACGTGGGAGTGTGAAGGGTTTGTACAAACAGTCCCTCAAAACAACAGGCAAGTCAAAAGAAAGGATTAGGGAAATATCACGATACAAAAACGTCTTCTGATTGGTTCAAACTATTCACCTCTCTGACTCTTGATCTTACGTAGGCGTAATTTAAAATCATTGCAAAATAAATCAGTCCTCAAGGGCAAACAAGAAAAACAACAAAGGTAGGCGTCAGTTGTCTTTTCCACCCACCCAAAACATAACTTGCTACAGCTCGCGGCACATAAAGCATACTTTCACGAGCACTTTTCTCTCCATGCAACACTTTTCTTTCCATGCAAAACTTGGATTCGTGTTTATGAACTGAGACGCTGTCATGCAAGTCGATTATTTGTGGATCATTTGACTTTTGAGGAGGGAGGAGGAGGGGAGGAAGTTATTTGGTACAGGCAGGCATTTTTTTAAAGCCCTTTCATGCACTAATAATTTTTTTCTCAGAGCGCGTGTATGCCTGATTTTGTGTTCTCTGTGTAACATGCTTTTTTGGCTTTTGAATATGTTTTTTTCGGCAATGATCGTGTGCATGAAATTTTTTTGGTACAAGTATACTTTCATGTGGAGTTAGACATGTGGACTAAATCATCACGTACGAACTCACGTACCCTCGTACAGCAAGCTCAGTTTTAGCAGATGTGTTCGGTAGCAATTAACACAGTCCTACCGGATGCTTGATAGGAACAGCACCTGAATGAGAGCGGAAATGCATTCAATAACACTTTCAATGTTTATCGCCACGATAACAAAAGACATCGTCGAATTGACGCTTTGAAAATAGAGCAGCCGAAAATCTTGTTAACAAAGGCTTGTGTATCCCTAATATATTACAAATTCGTATCCCGTCACTCCAGACATCGGTTTGCAAGAAAATGGGCTAGTTTCCCCTGACGGAGAAACAGATATTTAGTGCAAGCATGCAGATATAATTGCCACGTGGGAGGTGACCCTCGACATTTTTGATAATTTTTTTTGGTATTTTCGTTAAGGGCCTGCCGAACATTTGAAGAGCTTTTGAAACTTAGTAATTGGTGAAATGCTTGGCTCTTTGGATGTAGCATTCCGAAGAGAAATTCATTTTCAAAAACTGCAAAATTTCTGGGTGCTTCGAAAGCGCTAATAAGGTCATGCATATTTTGTACAAATTTTGATTTTTAATCCCGCGTCGCACAAATTAAAAAGTATTCAATACACGTCGGGCCAAAATTCCTTAGAACAGTTAATCATGCTATGCCCCTTCAATATTCAGACCTAATATTTTTTGTAGCTCGATCAAAAACTTAATGGCTTGAGCTAATGAGGCAAGAACAAAGATTCCCCAATTCCAGGCTCTAAAATTAAAACGAGGAGATGTCAAGGACTACTGTAAGGCTGACACAACGTGGTATATTTAAAACAATATTTCGGCTGGGCAGTTCAGCCTTCTTCAGGTTTAGATGATACTAAATTATAACTAGTGGTTTCAAAGTGGAAGTGAAGTGCTGCCCCATGTAGAAAGATGGTGCGAGTGAGACGTGAAGATATCACATGGTGTTGGAGATCGTTGGAAAAATATAATAAATTAATATCGCAGAAATAAGCAAGTTTGAAATTGAATTCTAAGTTGTATTTTTATTTAAGCCTTGTTTTCTTTCTTAAGGCACGAGTCTTGCAGCTTCGCACTCAAAACGTGATAGATATTTTGTTTTTACAAAAACGGTAAGTTACTCAGTGGCTTGTCATATCAGGGGGTAAATTTAAGTATTATTATTCCGTTTGTTTGCCTCGGTAGGTAATTTGCTTGTCTCATTCACCTCGTTGGGCAAATTAGAATTCAGTTTGTTCGCCTCGCAGGGCGATTCACTTGTTTTAATCGTCTCGTTTGGCAAAGTAGAATTTAGTTTGTTCACCTCGCTGGGCAATTCACTTGTTGTATTCGTCTCGTTGGGCAAATTATAATTCAGTCTGTATACCTCGCTGGGCAATACTCATGGACCCAGCGCGGTGAGACTCATGAAAGAATATCGTCTTCCCCTCAATTCATCACTAAAACGTTCGCTACCCTCTGGAACACTTCTCCAAATACTTAAATTTACACCTGACAAGACAAGCTACTGAGTAACTTACCGTTTTAGTAAAAAGCTTACTTTCGCATCAAGAGATGACAAATGTACAAGGTACTTAACGAGCGCGACGAACTTTCTACGCAGTGGGGCCTGGGAACTGCTAACAAACAGACACCCTCAAGGCTCAAGACGAGATATCAACACAGAAATAGGAGGCTGCCCTATGCGGGCAGCAAAGATATCAACAAAGAAATAAGAGGCTGCCCTACGCGGGCAGCAAATATGAAATTACAATATTATATAATTGTGTATGTTGTAACGTAACACATATTTCGAAACTAAAAGGAGTGGCGGAAATGACGAACAAAACAAACTAAATATAGTTAAGATAAACTAAATATAGTTAAGATAAAACAGGTCTCTGTAGGTTACAAGTTTTACGATTCATCGCGTCTATTCAAAGTGTGGGGCTCCATTGAACCCGCTAAATGACGCTAAAGAACTCACTGGAATTTTCTGATTGAATAACGTGAGGAGTGGACAAAATCAAGCGGGATTAGTTGCGTGTCAGTGTAGTAGTGATTAGGATGAGAAAGAAAATGTTCGACAACAGTGCTGGGTTTGTATTAAATCAAGCAAGACCTTCGTTCACGGCTTTGCATTTTTCTTTAGTTTGTTCTCTAAAATTAGAACGCGTGACCTCAGCTAACCGACCAGCTTTCCTTTATGTACTCACTGGAGCAAAACTTCAAATGTGCCGATTTCGTGAAAATTTGTTTTGTCTAATTTCCAGGCCCGTGTAAAACAGATTCTATTTAGTCAAAAATGGTCAAAAGTCTCGTTTTATTTCTGATCAACATTGCTCCATGAAAGTCATACCCTTATCGCCAAATTCAATACCTTTTGAGGAGGGTGTGTCTGAAGAGTCCAATATTATCTTGTTCCCTAAAAATAACTCCAAACTCATTTTTATCCACTTTTCAGGGATAAGTGCTTTCCTGCTTTCACAGTTCTTCAAAATCATTCAGTACTCGAAGGTTTTCAGCTGCAGGCCTTTCTTCTTTTCCGACCAAGCGGTTCGGAAAGGGCGTGAGAAATCAGCGAGACAGCAAATATATTCCGCGGACCAATAGTTGACCGTCTGCGTTGAAAAGCACTAAAGCGGAGCGCCATGAACGAAAAACACGCACAAACACACACACAAAAAACAGCAACGGACAGATGCTACGTCAAAGTGAAACCTGCTTATATAGGGTCCGGACGCACTGGACTGACAAAATTTGTTTGGCCCTTCCAAAAATCTCGACAAAATTTGTCTCTGCCAAATTTTTAATTTGTCAAGCGTGGGCGCACTGAATCACAGCAAAATATTT
>Ga0126338_10003174_pt1 | contig 11480 bp, 7 predicted proteins | sample OrbCmetagenome_2_FD_92529 | JGI IMG/M metagenome (GOLD analysis project Ga0126338, IMG submission 92529) | Coral microbial communities from Petempiche,Puerto Morelos, Mexico - Orbicella C C metagenome | ecosystem: Host-associated > Invertebrates > Cnidaria > Coral | place: Petempiche,Puerto... | reverse complement strand
AGTGTAACTTACTGGGCGATGAGGTCCTGCATTAGTTGTCTCCAAAATTTTCCGCTCGTCGCCGTATTTCCTGGGTTTGGTTTGAGTTGGTGGAGCTGCTCTGATGGGCTTTGGTTCCAATGTGGCTGAAATGCGAGGTTAATCCATTATCACTATACACAGACGTGTATCAAAATGTTGTTTCAAACTTTCAACAGAAGCTGACTGACACTGAAGCCCTGAGGGCTATTAAATGTTAAATGTTGAATGTTACTTTATAGTGGTTGATGCGCTTAGCTACAACTAGCTAGTTCTAAGACATGCCACTTAAACTGAAAGAAAGATCTAAATATTGCAAATAAACATGATAGGCTTAAAATTCCCAACTGGCGGGAGGCAGACCAGTTGGCTATTTCCAAGCATGGCCAAAGAAACAACTCCAGCTTAGTGGTCAGAGCAGGACTTGAACCCACAACCTCCAGATTTCAAGTCCGGCTCAGCCACGCTGCCTCCACATGATATGGCTAGCTCCGTGAGAGGGCAAGATGAACTGAAACCCTCGCTGTGATTAGCTAGCTGAACAGGCAAGATGGCGCTACATGTATCTTGCCTGCTCAGGATTACCTGTTGTGTCCCGCAAGAAAATATAGTTCTTTCACCATAATCACATGACCCATACCTTCAACAGCTGCCTGTTCTTTTTGTTTTCTAAACTGCTGCAGAGCTGGTCTATTTGTCACTGACGGAGCTGAGTCAGAACTACTTGCATCACCATTTGCCATGTTGAACTCTTCTTCAGAACCAATAGAACCTGATGTCAACCTTGAAAAGAAACAAAGAAAAACTTATAGGCAAGTCAAATTGAAATCAAGTTTAACTACATGTTATTGTGCTGTTATCAGCCCTCCAGGTTGCAACATGTTTTGACAGTTCAGAGCGATATCGTCTGGAAAGCAGACAAATTACTGCCTGTTGTTGCATGCCAATAGGCAGGGATATCTGTCTGCATTCCCATGATGGGCAGCAACGTGGGTTACAACCAGTTTTGAAATACAACCACAAGATTCTCAGAAAGTAATTTGACACCTTATAAATTTTCAGTTTAAATTCTGTTCAAGCTGCACTTTCCTTTATTCTCTACTGACAGCTTGGATGAACACATGTACTTCTAAGACATCAATCCAGGCAATAACTAAGGTTCTTGCTTAGGCTTGACTCTTTGGTATTCTCTTTTTATGAGTAAAATGTTGCAGATTTATACCACTGGGAATACAAATTAAAGCTATTAATTCAAAACAAAGTTTTACTACTCAGTACCTTGTTGTTTACATGTACGGCATGCAAAGCATTATTCCACTGCATGCTGTTGTTGTTTAATTGGGAAAGTTCATAAAAGTTTTTAAATCACTTTCAAACAATCAATAAAAAGTTTAAAGTTACGTATTTTTAAATGTTTATACCCCAAGTGTAATGTTTTTGGTCTCTCAATTCTTAATCAATATGACATTTAGACTGTCTCGTTTATCACTTTACTTGCTTTCCTCATTATTAATTTTATTTATAAATGAGTTTTCTCTTGGTGTACAATAAGTTACCCCAATTATAATTATGCTTAAAATTCTGTCTCCTTGCATAATTCACCATTAATTATTTTAGTGATGCACACATTTAATTTCATTACTTTAAATACTTTTAATGCAGTTATTTGCAAAATATTTAATTTCACCTATTTTAATTTTAAACTTTGCTAGTCATCTTCTTCCTCATATGTATGTTTATGTGTTTATTGTTAATTGAAACATTATTGGGAAGCTACCAAAAAGTACACTGTACAGACAGCATTGGTACAAATTTGCCTGTACAACAATGACAGCTAGTGGATGGAAAAAATGAAAGATATAGAACAAGCGAAACACCACTCACACACAAAGGAGAATAAAGCTGTACTAGTCAGAAAAAATGATTTACAATTTAAGAAACATTGTTTACAAAAAAGGGCCTGTTAAAATACCTTGGGACATTTTTATTTCTGCAGTATGCGATCAGTCATGCAAGCAAGACAGTGGAACAGTATTCATGGTGGGCGTAAGGCAAAGTTAGACTGTAACTTACCCATTTCCATATGCAAAGGAAATTATCATGAAGGAGGTACATAAGTCAATGATGAATGAAATGGAAAACAAGTTATGACAATGAGTGCAGAAACTAAGTTATTGTGAATTATAAAACGCAAGTTAAAGTGCAAAATGAGAAGAAATTATTGGGAATACTAACTGTAAATTAGTCCCAGTTGTCGGTAAACCACTTTCATCAAATCTATGAAATTATACATAGGAACAAGGAAAAAGTGATGGGCATTAGTAAAATTTTGTAAAGAATCTTGACAACACTGAACACTTAATAAATACTTACCATTATGATATAACTGTTGTAAAATTATTTTTGATTACAGCCATCCACTGTTAAATGTTATGCCTGGGAATTTAAATTCCTCTAACTAAAATAATTATCTAAATGAGTGCAAACAGTGATCGTCAATTAAAAATGATAAGATTGGTCTATTCAGTAACATATTTTAATCAAGGCTACATTTGTAACACCACTGTCTAGAGTCCAGTCTAGTCTCCCTCCCCCAAAAAGATAGTCTGACCACATTAAACTTCATGACTAACTAATTAAATGTGTGGTATTCTTCTAGTAGAAGTTACCCATAAAGAGGTGGAAAGCAGGTCATGAGACCTTGCTGGACTTACTGTAAACATGGATTAACTCTTCTACTTAACTCTTCTACAGAAGTTTTTTTTAAGGCCTTTTCCTGGGTACATGCAGAAGGGACATTGCAATTGAGTGTGTGATTGTCAGATGTACGTGATTGTCTACATACTTATTTAAATTTTCACATACAGGGTTAAAAGTACATTATGCATGTAACATGATGAACAATGATGTATATGAAGTGTATACAAAACCAACAATCTCTGCCAACCACTAAGCACACATAGAATGTTCATCTTTTATTGAGCTGACAATTGGGAATGAAGAAGAGTTAAGAAAACAATTTGGTTATTTGCACTTAATGAAAAATTATCAATCATGTGAAAGAATTTTAAATACTTCACACTCGTATCACACAAAACACCAACATGTACATTTATCTAGATTAATTTATCCATTTTGTTAGTTAGTGTTTAAGGTTATGTTTAGTCATTGCAATAACATTTCTAACAGGGCATTTAAAGTACTGAATTAATCCTTTAAATTTCTGAAGTGATTGTTTAGGTAATAGTAAGTTGCATTTTCCCTGTACAATGTACATGTACATGTACTACCCTTAATGTATATGTATATGTACAGATATTTTACTCATTTTAGACAAATTACATCCATACCCCTCTCCACTAACATCAAGAGTAACCAAGTTTGGTCACCAAAAGAAGGCAAAATAAACTAAAACAAATCTTGCTCAATCAATGCTATTTTTCATCCACAACAAATTCAGAAAATTATCTTACACAAGCAAAAACTTGAATTTGAAAGATTTTAACACAAGCCAACATAAACTGCTTTTGTTCCCCCATAATTGAACAATTGAACAATTCATTTCTGACACATGTGCTACAAGTTTACCTTCTTCCTCCTCGTCCAATGGGACGTGGTTTGTCAGTGAATCCCCGTGCATCTGCTGGAGCTTTCACATAAACACTAGGTTCTACAACATCGTAGGAACATGAATGTGAGTAATGGTGACTGTGGTCTGATCTTTTGACCTTCAGATGCATGCCAGGGGTTTCAATAATGGCTGTGCTCAGGGCAACATGACCAGCTGTGAGGATCATTTTGCCAACCTGGTTTCACAATCTAGGGAAAAGGTATCCTCACTAATAATTAAAAGACGTTTTGCCCACCTTTGATAACCAGTAACCCTCCTACTGAAGACGCTAATAAAACCCCTGAGACACTTGACTGTTTTTGGTCTAGTGTTACAATCAATGGTAACGGTTTAAGTTAAATGATCAGAGGAGCTAACACAGCTCATCAGGGCAAGCAGTAAGGTGTGACTCCGGTTTCTAGTGTATCTCGGGCAATCTCCAGCGGTCACTAGATTTTCTCAACACTCCTACTAACTTATAGTGTGTCTAGAATTATTGTGTAAAAGCAATAAGGGGCGTAGACAATAGCACAACAAGACAACCCCCTGAGACTCCAGCCACTTGTTCTTGATCTTACATCCAAAGCACTAGGCATTAAGCCACTATGGCTCCCATAGTGTTACCAAGACCAAAACTTACTGAACAATAATTGTTAAGCGCATGTTGGATATGAGATGGTACATGTAGATACATGTAGCCAATGAGGTGTGTAGCACCAAGATGGCTCCAATCATCTCCAACAAGCGCAAGTGGAATAATTGCTGTAATAAAAATGCCCCAAAATATCAGAAACTAAATATAAAATAACAATAAAAATTTAAAAATGCCCAAAAAATTATGCATATGCTTACCACATTTGTAGAGTATGGTAAGGTGGGTCATTTATCATGGTAGCTAAGCCAATAAAAACTATTGAATTGCATTATCCAATGATCCAGTTTTTAATAATACCTGATATCCTGCACAGTAAATGTAGATGTTGCAAACATGAAAAGCATTTATTTACCTGATGACGATGAAGAACTGGACACTGATCGAATAGCCTCTATGCCATGAACTAGTTTAATTTGCTCCGGAGGTCGAACTACACCTGATATAATATCAGGATTCCACTCATTACCATCTGATAAATGATCTAGAAAGTGAGAAAAGTAAACACATTGAGTCACAAAAAGGCAAGGTGTGCACAGCAGTGTTTGCAGAGGGACATAAACGAAAACAGACGGCTTGTGTGCCTACTTGTTACTACACATGTATCACTCAGCAAGTCAATACAAGAGGAAATCCTCAAGGAAAATGTTTAAATCAATAAATTATTATTACATTGTTTTCAGTGAAACTACATTTTTTGTCACTCTCTGTCATACATGTAGTCCTGATTCAGTTGCCGGGCTTCTGTAGGATGAACCAACTAGGACTATTGCTACTACTACATATACATGTACCATGTACTGCATGTAGGATGCCAGCCTTTGGAGGCTACACCCACCCCCCACTCCACCATTGTGTGGTATTGCATCTCACACAAGAACAACAGAGCGACCTTGAAAAGTGCTCAACCCTGGACCCACTCCGCACAGAGCTGAACATGCTAACCATTAGGTCACTGCATCTGATTTCACAATGAAAGATTTCCATTCACAAATTAAAATTGCAAATTGCAAACCTTTCTGTGAGTTAAAAGCATCATTGTTATTATTTTCTTCAACTCCTCTCCATCTGTTTATGTCTGCCTCCTTTTTTTCACTCCCTCTGGGCATGGTGGCGTAAGACAACACTTCATTTGAGGATGACGGCTTGAATGTTGCCTTGGTGACATGACTGGGTCTGCCTGTGTTTATGTCGTCAGTTGTTTTTGACACAGACGATGTGAAAAAACTATCACTTGTTGAGTTGGGTTCTGGGGATGAAGCAGGTTTTCTGCAAGAGCAAAGTTTGCAATGAAACTAGAAATTCTAAAAATAACAAATTTGTCAGGATTTCCATGAAACATGACTTAATCCAACTGTTTTCAAACTGTCAATCCACTTGTTTTTACAATAGTTAAACCTAGAGCTATTTGGAACTCTCTGGACAGGGAAACAAAAAAATAGTTTGAAATACAACAATACATAACGTAGCAGGAGTTCAACATAGCTGATAACAGGGAATTTGAAATAACTGAGTTCAAATTAGTGGGGTCCAGCAATACTTGTATGTAAAAGAAACATTCTATTTTCAAAGTTGCATGTACATGTATGTACCACCTTGCTAAGGCCAAAATCAATAATCTCTTGCCCTGCTGTTAATAGTGTTAAGTTTTCTATCTGCAGAACTCTACACTTGTGAGGATGTGTGAGTTGCCCTTACTACTCATGACAGAGATTTCAATGTATTCCTACTGCAGAGTACATACCCTGAATACCATACTGCTCTTACAGCTGCAATAAGTAAGTAAAGACACAAACTAAGGTACAGTAAGTAATCTCTTTGTAAAGAAAACAAAACCTCCGTGAGGTTAAATAAATTTTTTAAAACAATAACAATTCCACAGTCCCTGCAGCTTACACTCAATTGAAATAAACCTGGTTACTATTTTTAGAATTTCCAAAGAAAACAACCAAGGCATTTAATTATAATTTAGCAACTTTCTTTTATCTCAAAGTCACGTACTAACTGATTGGTAACTAATTCTAGCTCTAATAATCATTTCTCATGGGTATCTTGGAGATATACAAGCACATGTAGCTAGCCCAATGAATTAGATCCCTAACAAAATTAATTTAAAGCTCCCTTCATGATGAAAATTCAACAACACATAATGTAGCAGGAGTTCAAAATAGCTGATAATACATGACTGAAGGAAAAATCCCAAGGAAATGGTTTTGAAATAACAGGGAATTCGAAATAACAGAGTTCGAATTATCTTTTATTTTTCACTTTTCCCTGAGTTATGAGCTCCGATATTACTAATTTAACAGTCAGTTATTCAGAAACAGGAAAAAGTACGCCCCAGAATTCTTTTGTAATCAAAGTGCCTATTGTGTGCTCTCACAGTTGTTTTCTTACATTACAATAGCTTATATTCTCAACTTAGTCACAAGGCATTTCTTGGTTCATGCTGGCAATGTCATTGTCTTACACTTGGGAGGCACTTGATCAATAAGTATTTTTTCCTAGGTGGGACATAATTTTTCACACACCATTGATTCTGAAATACTGCTATTACCTTAAATAACAATTTTGAAATAAAAATTACTGCAGCTGTACTAAAACAATGCAGGAGTGACAAATAAAGAGTGACTGAGGTCCCAATGTTAAAATGTTTTAAATTTTTTCATCACTAATTGTCATACATTTTGCATTAAGGGAGTTCTGAGAATATGTTTAGTACATTTTATTTTGATCGGGTCACCTGTTTACTTGTTGTTCAACAGACATTGCAGCTTATGTACAACTCTTCAGCATCCATTATAAGCAAAAAAAAAAATCGACAAATTACACTGTCTTTGTACCTTAATACCAGAGAAGGTAGTGACAACTGTTGCATTTGTAATTCTACATGTAGCTATTTCATAGAATAAACAGTAACGAAAACATATAAAATTATAACATAGAACCTTTATTTACAATACATGAACCTGTACATGTGCCGAGTAGAAAGTGACAAAATGCATTATAAGCTACAGCAAATTGCTAGTCAAAGAATAAAATTTACCATAGTGTTAATATATGGTGATGTCCAGAGATTATAAAACCAATGAAGATTGTACAAGTGGAAATGTACACAGTTACATGTTCATACATGTACATGCAACACCAGATTTTCAGAACTACAGCAAGTTTTTTACATTGAAATTTAATATAAGTCTATACAATGAAATCAAGACTGATAAGAGTAAATTACTGTATAATAAGACATTTCAAAAGTTAATAATGAAATTATAAGATACATCTGGCATTTAAACTAAGTTAAATTGCAAAAAAAAAACTTAATAGGGAAATTTTTGTCAAGATAAGCCCAACATACCTGTTTTGTATTGTGATATTAATTATTAGCAAGCTACTGAAACATACATGACAGTTCATATGATATTTATCATGGGAACTACTGACATCTATGAGACATTGTAAACAATGTTGTTTACAACAATAAATTGGGTAGAGCAAAGAAAAACAGAAAAGACATTGAAATAAGTGTTGTCTTTTTTGGTTTTTCAGGTTAAATAAAGATCTTATATAAAAAGAAGTGATAAACAATCCCTTCAAGCATGAAATGTCATGTGCAAATGATGATGAAAAAACTAGAAATACATTATTTACAGGCAGTCATGCCAGTTTGTCTAGGACATGGAAAACACTGAGAGCAAGATGCTCTGAAAAACGTTTCACATGATAAAAAATAAATTAATGCATTAAATTAAAAGTAGTCTAACAAAAACCTTCAACACATACTATATACATGCATATATTCATAAATATATTTTCATCATTTGATTTGTTCTTTGAAAAAAGCTAAATACAGTACATGTCAGTCAAGCATTTTCAAAAAATGATTACTGAATAAACTTTGTAATATTAAAAAATTGGAAAACCAAAATGCATTGTCCTTTCAAGATTTATAATCATGTTACTCATGGAATGGCTATACATGTAACTTGTTAACCTACACTACGATCACTTCTGCCCTAGAAAGGCTACACTTTTCCTGTACATCTTTAAAAATATACAAACAAATCATGCACATAAATTTAAGAGCTGAGATTGATATGAAATGAACAGTTTCAAGCACAGATGATCACACATCAAAATCTACAGTTTTTACTGTACAAGTGCAAGATAATAAATGAAAATTGTGTTTTTTTTTTAATACTAGGCTTGAGGTTAAAGTGGAATGAGACAAGACCATGTGCAGGCTGACAGAAGTATGGATTGAAGAGTGATCTTTTTCATGTACATTATTCTGATCTTGCTTTATTGCCACACTTCAGCATAAACCAAAGTGATCAATTATGTATGCCAGTATAAGGGATCCAAATGAAGCAATAATTATTGCTGAATAGAAACTCTTATTAGATGAGTACTATCCCAAACAAAGGGCTCTAAAGAGACAAACTCTTACTGTATAATGAGAATAGAATAAGATCAAGACAAACTATAGCTACGCCACAAGTCATGATAATTATTAGTCATTTCATCCGTAAATTTAAACAAATGTGTTACCTGCTGAAAGTAAAAGTTGCTTTTGAAACAACTTTCACTTCACTAGCCATGATATATAAGAAACTATTTCCTTGGGAAGTGTGATTCTCATGGGAAAGGACAGATAACAAAGCCAGATATCACCATGTTGAAATCAGCATTCCAGTTGAACACATCTTACCGAGCCTGTAATACAATAACTAGGTCTCTCCAATGACACACTAAAACAAACACATGCCTTAAAAGGAACACCTTCATTAATAATCAATTAACATGTCCATTTCACTGAGACTTGTGAAAGGTCACAGGATGTTTTGAACAAGCAAAATTCAAATGCACTTTTCTTCCAAAATTTAGTTTCAATTATATACTAGTAAGTTACAAAAAGATGAAAGTTACTTTCGACACTGAGAAAAATAACAAAGAACACATTTACACATGAATGCAGAGACATGAGCTATATATAAAAATAATTTATGATAATAACATTTCTCAGTGACAGATTGGAAATGTGACCAAAGAACATGTTAATGGATCATGTCAACTAAATGGATGATCTCAAATTCAAATTGATCTCCATTGCAAAACTCTTCCTAAAACAGCTTACAGAAAGTATAATCTGCTTCACAGTGCTTATTATAATTTAAACCAATTACAAACACTATTTAACAAGTGATGCGTCTTGAATTTTCAAAACAATGATCATATTTCGCTTCTAAGAAAATTGAAATGCAGATGATCACCAAGGTGCTGAGTGGTTTGACATAAAAATAAGATATCATGAGTTCGACATAAATTTTAGGCACACGTAAATGAAAGAAAAGAATCCCATACTATGCTTTGGGTTTTTTTAAAATGACTAGTCAATAAGTAAACATAAAAAACTGCATAAAAACATGGTCATTTCTTTTACAAAGAAAGATACTAACTTAAAAAGAATAAGGAATTAACGAGTATACATTTACTATGTACGGTGCATTAACAGTGTGCATTTGTATTTATTAAATTTTAGGTGATTGATCTAGTTCATAGAAAAGTTATGCTCCCTGCCTAACAATTTTGGATTGATTTAATTCCATGTTCTAGTCATGAATAACTTATTATAAAGAATTTGAAAGTATTTTTTTGAACACTTTGGCCTGTTTTTAAATGGAATGATTGACAATAATCATGGTATTTTGTGATAAATAATTCTGAAACCATTTGCTGAAAGTTGTGAGTTTACAGCGCTTTTAATTTGTTCTTTCAGTTTGTATTTTTGTTGCACATTTAAGATAAAAGCCAAAGAAAATAATCATATGGTTATAAAAATTTCAAACCAAAGGCAATTAATTATTATTTCAGCCATGTTCAAAACTATATACATTTACAAATATGAGAGGAATCACATTTTCTTCTGTGAATTTGTTTGCTTTGCTTGTGTTCGCATCTATCATTCTTCTTAGTTATTTTTTCTACAAACAGGACTAGAGAGAGGGTCAGGAAAAGTAGGAATTTTTAACAAACCCTCAATGCTTTCTGTGCATACATGTAAGCATAATAAACAGAAGAAACACATTCATTTACTCATACTCTATTCATTTACTCATACTCTACTTCCCTGCCTGTTAGGGTAAAACCGGAACACTTTTTAATTGATTTCTCAATTAGCGCACAAGAGATCTTTCCAAACCTGTCATTTCTCAGACGTTCAGGACGTACTTTTTAAAATGCAGTCAGCTGTGACAAGTCCACTTAGTCGGCAAAGATCAATAAACAAAGCTAATGCATGAAAATATTTTCACTTCAGTTTAACTGACAGCTTAGGACACTGTTGCCTGCATGACTGACTGCTTACTTTTATTCCCCTCCTTGTGTCTTTAATTTAATGAAATCATTTCTTTCCATGGCATTCTGTTCAGCCTTGATTAAGTCTCTTCAAACTCTTTACTTCAAGGTTCCTGTATGCCTGACTCCCACCCCACCACGTTTAAAGCATTCCAACCCCCTCCCTGCACGGTACAAACAACCAAGTGTCTTTTTCGACTCACCGGCACAGGATCAGTTTTAACATGGATCCAGTCCTCTTAATACTGTTAAGAGCATCACTGTGCGTCCAATCTTCACAATTAGCACTGTTGATTGATCTTACTAGCAATCCTTCCACAATTCCAGCCGTTGCCGCTTTACTGTTTGGTGTCACCTATGGCATTGATAACAGTAATGTTTAATTATTGATAATAGTAATAATAATCTGCAGTCAAATTATATTTACTATGCAAAACAGCAATTAAAAATAAAATAATGTGAGCACAGGGTTAAATTTGTAAGCAATAAAATCCTTTAACTTCAGTAAAATAAAATCAACCCTATGTAATTTTAAACAGCTGCAAACACCTTAGGGTCACAGGTCTCAAGTTGGAAGAGAGTAAGGCAGCTGTCATTTCAGAAGGAGAATTTATGAGGCCTTGCAAATTCTGTGCCAGTCCCCAATGCTCAATAGGAACCGTGGATTTGAGCCACCAGCCCTATACGGTGATGTTTTGACACATGACTTGGTTCACCCAAACACACTTGACAGATAGATTCCTGTCATATTCACTTGAGAAAGGCGCTGTGACAGTCGAAAGCTTGTGATCACTAAAACATTGACTCTGCTTCAGTATCTTGTTTCTTATTATGTCTAGAGCT
>Ga0126338_10003173_pt1 | contig 11481 bp, 4 predicted proteins | sample OrbCmetagenome_2_FD_92529 | JGI IMG/M metagenome (GOLD analysis project Ga0126338, IMG submission 92529) | Coral microbial communities from Petempiche,Puerto Morelos, Mexico - Orbicella C C metagenome | ecosystem: Host-associated > Invertebrates > Cnidaria > Coral | place: Petempiche,Puerto... | reverse complement strand
CCCCCAATAAAAACCCCCCCCCCCCCCCAAATATATCATTTCAGATATAGCCCCCCCCCCCCAAATATAAGCCCATCTATTGTAAAAGTGCATTCCTTTTGCATTTCTTTACAAAGATCAAAATAATATTTAATTGAAAGTTATAGGCCAATTGAGTAATATGGCAACAGGGAACTCTAAATGTAATTGTGTGTTAGTTTTAATTCATTTCTCAGATACATTTCATCTCATCATTCTGAACCATTTTTTTTCTTATTCCGCTTATATGCCCCCCACCCCAATATAAAGCCCACCCAAAACCCCTTATGAACTTAAATAAGTCCAGGGTGCTTTTACGTGGGATTTTATGGTAGCCTATAAGAAGCACTCCAGTTAGCCTAAATATCCCTGAATCGACAGTGATTAGCTCTAAGAAATTGTGAGGGTTAACCCTTACAGTGCCACTTTATTATTTCACCATTTTTTAAACACTCCTTTCAGCAAGTGCACATTCATGGTTAATGTGACAATTTTGCTTTTAGACATGCAAGCAAACTGACTGATCATTATTAAACTTAATCATACAAATAATAAAATAAAATAAAAAATTTACTTAACATTGGATTTCAGAAGCATGTAATAATTATTTGTAAGTACTTTGTGACATACCTTGGCACTGATAGCCTTGCTTATTAATGACGCCCCTGCATAAAAATAAGAATGAACCATTGCGTCATTCAGAATCCACAATACCCAATATTCCCATTGTATGGCCAACTGGCCCACAGTGAAACAATCTCGTTCCCAGAGTCTTTGTTCCCCTTGACCAGTGGACGGAAAACAAGAGCTCTGGGAGCAACCATTTTGAAATAACCGAATTCTGCCCATCCAGTTTCACTGCGCAGTGTGCATCCATGGCACATGCCTGAAATGGTTGCTCCCAGAGCTCTTGTTTTCTGACCGCTGGTCAAGAGGAACAAAGACTCAGGGAACCAGATTGACAGCGAAAGGAAGAATTCTGATTGGTTCCCTGAATGCCGTCAGAACACAGATTGTGAAGATGGACTGCTCAGGCAAGGCTATGGTCTTACTAACCATGAAACCTTGGGTACCCAACACTTAAGCTTACATGTATATGAAAAAAGTAAGTTTCTCTAGTCACTCAAAGGCAAAAGGTAGTGTTGCCTGTAGCACCCGGGCACTTCTAGAATGCAGCACTGTCAAGAATACATTTCAAATGGCAGATTACTTTTTCAAAACAAGCACAAAAAAAAGCAGTGTGTTCTTAAAGGATCCAGCTATATTATGATATTTTGAGTCATCATTTCTCATGACAAAAACACAATAAAATAATAATGAACCAAAAATAAAAAGGATGCTAAATAACTGAAGAAGATTACGATAGATTATAAACAACACACTTGAAAAAAAAATTCAGCCAAATATTTCAGGCTGAACTGTCCAGAACACAGCTCCATTAATTAGAAAACTTTTTCCCTTCATGTTGGGGGGGGGGGGTGGGGGGGGGGCGGTTTGAAAAGAAAGTGTGACAAATGGCAATAAATTCTCAACTTACACAGGTGCAAGTGCTTACTGAGAATGGATGATAAGGATGCAATAATTTATCATCACAGTTTGAGAAGTAGAAGACTGGTCAATAATATTTTTTGCAGAATTAGCTTGCATATTTGGAAACACTGCAGTTGTTTTTACAAGTTTATAGACCTCATCTGCAGCTTGGTCCATAAACTTACAAAAAAAGTAAAAAAAAGAATTCGATCAATGGTTCGATAAACAGACCTAACACCAGTTCAAAACCATAAACTGAAAGCGAGACACAATGAGGAAGATTGGACCCTGGATCAAAAGGTATGGATTTTGATCCTGGCCAGAGTCCTTGTCTTGCATCTAGATCTGTACTCTTACAGATGGGGACTGCCAGAAAGTTAAGGCAATGTTGCAAAATGCTAGGGGGCAGGGACAAGAACCTACATGTACAATGCAATTTAGAATCTCAACGAAAATGACTCCTAGATGGTTAAAACAGTCTGCTAGTAAATGAAGTAACAGAAAATGGACCGATAAGACTTACATGTAAGTAACATTTAAAACACTTTTCTTCTCTCAAAACTGTGACTTTTTATATACACTGTACCCCTCAGAGGTAAAGATATGCACAAACAAACTGCACCAAAACGACTGGCATTCAATTGAATCTACATGTAAGTGACGAGTGCAACAAGACTGTTAGAGCTACGTGAAAAATATTAATCGTTTAAAAAGATCAAGTGATTTGATTGTTCTACAACTTCAACTTACATTCAGTAAGTTTTGCATTTCCACTGCCAGTTGGACACAGTGGATAGTGGCAATACAAAACCTACCCACCACAATTAAATTTCCACTTCCTTGTGGCCACAAAATAATTTGAATTGTAATTACTGAGAAGTTTGGCCACTGCTTTATAATCTAATGAAAATCTGACTATTATGGTTAGCATCAATCCAATATTCTGCATTGCATACAAAACCTACCAACCCAAGGCTGTGCTCTAGAAGCACCCAGGTGCACTGGCGAATAACTTTTCCCTTTGGGTGACTGGAAACACTCACTCTTTTCATATAAATGGCACCCAGGATTTCATGGTTAGGAACCTTTGGGAACCTCGAAATTTTTCTTAGACCACAGCCTTGCCAACTACAATTAAATTTCCACTTTTTTGTGGCCACAAAATCATTTGAGTTGTAATTACTAAGAAGTTCGGCCACTGCTTTATAATCCAGAGTGAAAATCTGATAATAATGTTATGAATGCAATATTCTGCGTTGCATTAAGATCTTACCCTTACAAGATAATGAACGCAGACATTATAACTTTGGAAAATCAAATTCAGATGGATGAAAGGCAGTCTAGGTATTTTTTTATTAACAATATGGGGCTTAACAGCTTTTAGAACCTTAAGAGTGGCAGCATTTGTGAAGCTTTTAATTGCCAAAATGATCGAGATGTCCTCTCACTAATCACTTCAGCAAACACAAATTTATTTGTTCACCTGCTAGAGGCTAACGAATTTCAATTCCTCAAGCTATGGTAATAAAGCCCAGTATTAGCATAAAATAAATACTCGACATGATCCAATTTGAAGCAGCAAAGATATTTTGAATAATGGACCAGATTCTGCAAACAAATTTGAACAACTGTTCCAATCAAAATTTTTCCAATTAGCTACCATTAGATAATACAGAATCAGCCGTGTTAAAATAGCAACAATCCATTCAACACACTACTTCTTTCTCTCATTGCCTAACTGTCAACAGCAATTTAAGTTAATCTTCATATCAAACAGGTGCAAATTTTTTTTTATTCACAGGAAATACTGAATAAATTATTTTTCCAAAAAAAAATCAACAAAATCATCCTCAGCTCTTTTTGCCTTTTAACGAGTAAAATGTTTTCACTGAAATCAGTAGTATTATATTTTAATACAAGAAATAAACACCCTGTCAGTAAAATTTACAAGTTCTTAGGTGAACAGATAGAATAATGAAAGAAGGACCCATAAATTTTCAGCACCATTTAGAGATATTTGGCTTATATTTTGACCATGTTTCCGTGTCTTCTAAGATGTGAGCTTCACAGCTAAGCAGACCAAAAGTAAATCGAAATTGAGTCGGACTCCATCTCGCTTTTTAATCTGGCTTTCCTTCCACATTCACTGAATCAGTCAAAAAAGATGATCTTAAATTCACTTTTAAGTCCAATTTTAGTATTCTCAACATCCCACTTCCCATACTGGAATTCCACTACCAAAAATAAGTAATTCAAGCTTATTTGATTTGGCCAACTTCAAATCAGCCTTGTAAGACCAAATATATTAGACTTAGTGTTTGCTCAAGCAATATCCTCTGCTGTGGCTAACAAGGAATTACTAAAAAGTACGAATTTAAAGACATCTCATCTTTGATATTCCTTTGACACACTGTAAAAAGTTTTAAAACTGTTTAAAAACTGTGAGATTGACACTATAAAATATATTTCACTAAAAATATATAAATACACAACTGATGAGGCCAGTGTTTTAGTGAAATATATTTTGCTAAAGGGCATGAAGGCAACAAAGTGCAGTTTCCTAATTGCATGTAGGAAAATCCTTGTTAATAATATTTGCCTTATTAGCATAATCGATACAGTTTCTGATGGAGCTACAAAAAACATTAGTTCTGAATATTGAAAGGGCACAGCACGATTAACTGTCCCAAGGAATTTGAGCCCAATGTACCGAATACTTTTTGCACAACACAGGTTTTAAACCTCAAAAGTTTACAAAGTATGCATGAGTTCATTAATGCTTTTGACGCCCAGAAATTTTGCAGTTGTTGAAATCCAATATCTCCTTGAAAATTACACCCAAAGAGCCAAAAATTTCACAAACTGCTAAGTTTCACAAGCTCTTTTGTAGTCAATTCATGTCTAGTGTGATGCCTTCTCTGCACAAAATCTTACGCTAATGAGGAAAAATGTAAACAATGACGTCAGCAAAGATTCACCTATTATGATGCATTATCAAATTCATTGCCAAAATACTAACTAAAGTTCTGAGAATATTCAAGATTAACTTCAGTAGACCCATAACCTACAAAAAATTCCTGAATGGAGGGCTTTATATATTAGTTTACAGATTTTTAACATTACCACCATACATAACATTTCCAAAAACATCATTTCATTAAACTTAAAATATGCACCAGTTTTTATCTAAAGAGCATTTTTTTTTTTTTGGAAAGGTTGATTAAACCAAAGGTAGCTTAAAGAGCCATAATCTCTTCCAAAACTGTTGAAAATGCAGGTTTGGAGCGTATTTTGTTGTTCAGTTCTTGTCCCAGTTAGACTAAATCTGGTATTTGTTGTATATGCACATCTGTGTCTTCACAAGCAAAAAATAATTGCATAACAAATGCAATGCACCATCATTGAAAACTACACTTAAAGTAGACATTATATCGTCATTCCTCTTCAATATTGTTGCCTCCATTGGCCACAAGCTTTCTCAGAAGACACTGATGATTTACCAGCGATAGATTTAGCTTGTAATATACAAAATGTAGTACCTACTCTGAATGTTTTTAAAAACACCATTTTCCCTATCAATCACAGAGACTTTTTTTCCATAATGCGTATCAAGTTGTTATGCTCTAGGTTGTGACTAAATAATGTCTAAAATATGACATTTTCTTATTGAAGTAGATACGCCAGCAACTACTTATTTCATTGGCTGCAGACGAACAATGAGAAGCAATGTACGTTGACATGATGATCTGCCATCACTGCGAGAGATGTGAAATAATTGAAAACCTTTAGAATAAAAATACTTAGACTTCCTCTGCTACAGGTATAAACGAATGGAACCAAGACAAGGTTTTAATGCCTTTCTGTCAAATTTGACCTGAAATTTCCAACATAGAAGTACAAAGACAGTCAAAACTGATTGTCATTCTCAGACTACCTTTTGCATAACACAAATATTGATTAGGAGAAGTTTCAATTCCAGTATTTTCTATGGACTCAAAAGAAACTTAACGATCATTCAACAATCACCGAGCCTCAGTTTTTAAGGTCAGGTTACAAACACATAGATGGAACGGCTCCATCATTTTTCAAATGCGCCTAGCTAGAATCAACAGCTGACAAAAATATTTGCAAATAAACAACCACCAGACATTTTGGTGTTTCAAGTACCGGTATAGGATATGACTGATATTTAACTAAAAACATGATATTTTTTAAAACACAACCTTGTATGCACTTAACAAGCTTTCTGCTCATAGTTTATGGTGGATATCTTAACAATGGTACAGGCAAACCTTTTTTCGCAAGGCACCTGCGAAGGATGAACTTGTAAATTGTGCGCAACTCCTGAACTTTTTTTCCCCATTAGATTTAACTACTTACAATAATTTCCATGATAATTGCCAAAAATTGGGAGCTGGTTACAACCGATTCATTTAATGGCAAGGAGCATATTGAAAGTTTATAACACTGCAGCCTCCTAAAAATTTCATAAGTATACACTTGTTCCCTTATGAGAAAAAGTGGTTGAGTTATTGATTGACAAATGAACCAACTAGATGTCAAAGTAACTTACTCATTAAAATAAAAGTGGAGTTTGAATTTTCTTTTGTTCTATGCGGATGTGAACATGCTGTTCAAGAGATTGTAAATCTTCTACTTTTCTCCATATTACTTCAATGGCTTGGCAAATTTGTTTACAGTTAATCTTACAAGACATAGCATCAAGTTTGTTTGGCCTAAATATGTATATTCAAAAGGTAACGAAATTTCACATGTAGTATTTAATATAGTAAAGGCTCCTATTTAAAATTGATCAAACATCTTATCAAAACACGCAACAAAATGAAAATAACATAATGAAAAAGAGGTGTGCATATAAGTTTTTTAAACAATATATTTTTAATAACATGATTTTATGCTTGATGCAAAGAAAAGAGAAAACTAAAGAGTGAACTGTAATCCTACTTATACTAAATGAAAATAAATCCACTGGAACTCGAGTCTTGCAACAAAAACCTATGGAGAGTAACTTTGGGGATATGCTTGTCAAAACAAATAATAAACAGAAAGTTGCTCACTGATCAAGGTTCAACGTATATTCAACAATAATTTCTAAGCCCAAAAAACCACTGTCTCCATGCACAGATCAGCCAACGCTGCACGCAGGAAAAAACGAAAAACAAAGCCCGATTTTGATATAGATAAATATTTAATAAGTTTAATCTTGTTCGACCAAAACTTCTGCCACCTTTCCATTCTCTCTACTATGCTATTTGCTTGAAAGCACATAATTCGGTCACGTCGACGAGACGATGCGGATCGCGTGCGAATTGAAGAGCCCGTCCATTAATTTATTGCAAGAACGCAATAATATATATATAAATAAGTCACTTTAACAGTCTAGTTTGCTGCTGAAATATAGTATGCACAAAAAAAGCGAGTTCGAATAATGATTAATACACCACGAAAAGGTGTTATGATATTGCTCAGTAAACAAATACTTTCAAAGCTCAAAGAAGAAATGTCAAACGTGCCTTCATAGTGAGTCACAGAGCCATGTCACTCAAGACAACATACGAAAAAAAAAGCTTTATTAAACTCGGCAAAGCTTCACAAAGGGACAATTTCTGCGGGCAAAAGATCTCACAATGGCATCTGTTCTCGTCGTTTAATGGCTTACATAATATTTAAAATGCAAAAGAACATTAATCGACGCGACCAGCTGAAAAGGAAATACTCGAGTTTGCTTTTCTGCAGTCTCGACACGTTGGCCTTAGCCGAGTCACACATTCACCAAAAGCGCAAATCCCTTTTATTATAAAGCCCTCCACAAAGACACTCAATACAATGCGTAGAAGGCTTAAAGTCGCTCTTACCAAATGAATTCCTTACAATGGCAACAGAAGGTCGGTTGTCTGAGGTACGTTGCCATAAATTTGTGGCCGTTGCTTTGGTGCACTCTTCGCCTCATAGCTCCTCTTCGGCCTTTGATGCCGCCTTCCCTTTCCTTAAAGACTCTCCGATCTCTATCTGTTGGAAATAAACATCGAAACATCACCGTAATTTAGTTACACTTTGCCTGAAACAAGAATTACTTAAATATAAAGCTATTAACGTCCTTCAATCGGCACTTTCACGATCTATAACAAATACTGCCTGTACGAGCACGCGAATAGTAGCTTTTCGACGCAAAGCTGGCATCGCTACGTTCTAATCCGTTTGCTGCAAAATAACCAGTGGTCTGTATTGTTGCACAAATTCTATTCAACAGTCAACAACAAGATAAAGAAAAAACGTACTCTTAAGCAAACGTTACATGTCCAGGGGCGATCACAAACGGTTCGAAACTCGACAAGAAAAATTGAGTATACTTACCCTGAATGGCTGGCTTGAGTTCGATAAAGAGATGAACTTTTCCTTCTGGTTCAAGTGGAATCTGAAGACGCATGATAAAATGGCATTAGAAATAGCCAACCTTGGAACTAATTAAGTCCTTCTAAAGAAAGAGAAATTCAAATAAATTGTCTAGGCCGTACCCAGATATCAGAGGTTCCCGAATTGATGATCTCTTCCAAAGGAACCGACGAATTCGCTACGAACGGATCGGGGGGCATGATTGCGTTGTGAAATACAGTTATTCCTAGCGTTTCTCCATTTTCTATGTCGCTTTCAAACTCCTCGTTCCAAATTGGCGTTGATGTTTTCGGTTTGGAAGAAGTCTGTGCTATAGGAACATCATCCACATGAACGGATACGTAAGGGTCGATAGATTTCACCCTTCTTTGAGCTAAAATCGCAGGTTTTAAGTCAGTCGCTTCCAGCACCTTCAGCCTCACGGAGCCCGTAAAAACCATGTTGTTCTGGAAAGCCCCCGAGCTCGACAACGGCACAGAAACACTCTTAAAATCTACAAAAAGCTCAGCATTTCCCAAACCGTCCACGAAAGCCGAAACAACCAATATTCCACTCGGCTTTGGTAAATGATAACAATATTCTAATACAATCAGAGCGGAAGAAGAGAAGAATTTCCCGGCATTCACAGCCCTCTGTATAAATGTCGGAAATTTACGAGAACCTTCGGGAAAGCCCTCCGGCTATTTTCGGCATCTTACGGCTCTTTTCGGTCTGGGTGCGGCGATTTCAGATTCCGTTTGAACGAAAATTGAACAAATATATCGTGCTACATAAACACAGTGCGAGGTTTATCACCGCAGTTAATTGCTGTAAAATTCCTATACTTCAGTCAGATGTGCAGCTCAGAAAGACATTGTTTGACAATAGAAAAATCTTAGATATTTCTCTTTTAGCGTAAAATTGGATTAAATGGGATTTGAAGAGAAAAAAATAATATTTATCACTTGAATTTTGGCTGGTCTCTTAAATTCCATTCGATCCAGGGCCGCTAGAATCAGGGAAGGAAATGAATTGAAACAAAATAAATTTCAGTCAGAAATAAATTGAATCAAACTCTAATGAATTAATATTGATAATCATACTTTGTCTGCAGTGAAAATCAAACTATGCATTAACACTATAAGAACTGGTGAGGACCCCTTTGTCTGACAACATGTCTAATGTAAACTAACGGCTTGAAGGCGTAATATTTTCCAACCTCTTAAAATATCAAACAGGAAATTAAATATAAATGATGATGGGAAAAGAAACAGGACAAGGAAAGTGAAGTGAAATATTTTATTGATTTGTAACTTCTAATCAGGAGCATTACGATAGCCTCTTGGTGGCGAAGTGACGGAAATTAGGTACCCTGTTATTGTTGGCTCTGCTCTGGGTGGAGGTGAAGAACGGAAGAGGTTTCGGCTGACTTCTACTGGGACCATTTACTATTACATGCGTTTCCTTGTATGGGGATGATTCTTGCAGAAATTTGGGCAAATTTTTTCGAAAATTAATAAGACGCCGTCACGCAATCTTAGTACATGGAACAGCCGTCCGTGACCTGATCAATGGCTTGATGCATGGCTGCGATGCGTTCAATTTTTGAATAAACCGCGCAGACTTATTTTTTACATCACATAACGGAGTTCTGTTCTCTCCCTGCCCCATCTAAGGGATAGAGCGTTTGACTTTTGAGGGTGGGGGTGCGGTGATTTAGTATAGGCATGATTTTTTTAACCCTTCGATGCACTAGAAATTTTATATTTTGTTTTCACTACACAACGGAGCACACTCAAAGGTTGAGGCATGGGCGCGTTGGTCAGCCAGGCCCAAGATATGTTTTAATTGAGAAAGCAAGCTTACAACAAAGTGGATGAGAGATACATCAAATAACATCCTACATAGCACAAAGCTAGCCTGCAAGCAGGCTCACATTTAATTTGGGAACACATGCGCGAGCGGCAAAGAGCGGGGAGGAGTCTGGTGAGGAGGCGCGAAGTTGGGAATCAAGCCCTAAAAGTAGGTCAAAATCAAAGTGCGCGCAGCCTGGTCTCTGCTTCTTTCCAGTGTCTAAGTCAGTCCAACGGGAGAACTCACGCGCGCGCCCGCGCCACTAGCGCTCAATCCCCAAACGTAAGGCTGCTCGCAGGCTAGCCCAAAGCCGGACATGTAAACCCCAAAAACCTCTTATTAGGAAAAAGAGGGACCGTGTACCCCCGACCAAATGCAGTGGTACCACCTTTGGGGCTTTAAAGGTGTTATATAAACAACAGAACGAAAGAAAAATCAGATAGTGCCATTTACATAATAAAAATAAACCTTTTGCGACAGTGCCAGTGGCAAGGCTGACCGTAGAACGTCACGAGTTTCTCAACCGCCTCTTTTTACCAAAGTACTAATCATGAGCCTTCGCTCGCACCCAGTGTTCTGTTCCGTGTCGGCAAAATATTAATTTATGTCAATACCGATTATCACAAATTACTGAGACATTTCTCGGAACGTGTGTATTTTTTTTTCTCCGTGAACCAATCATTTTTTCGGCTCACTGAACGTGCGTAAAAATTTTTCAACGGCGCATGCAGTGGTCGTACTACTCAAGTAGTTTAAGGCCTGGGTCAAAGGCTTTTATTGGTGAAAATACTTTATTACTTATATTTCTGAAGGTATAAATGGCAATGGAACCAGATTTAGCACACAGTTAGGTTTTGACGTCCTGAACATTTTAAAGTAAAATTAATACATCTGACAGGTCACGTGACATGTCACGTGGCGTTTAACGGAAAATAGCCATTATTTGAGGAATTGGTGGCGGTTTTTAGTAATAACATCCTGCAAAAAACGCGTTTTAGATGTAGGTCAATTATTTCCATCCTCTCACGTTTGGAATGACCGTCCCTCTTTTCACAGAAAAATTTTACAGAGTGAAAGGTCCTTTTTTGCAACAAAATTCGACTTTTGATCATATATATCTTCTATAAACGAAATCAAATGAGATCATTCCAAACGTAGCAAGGTAGATAATTTAAATTTGCATCGCAAACGCTCATTTATTGATCAATAGAATGAAAATTCACCACCAATTCGCCGATTTACCAAATTTTAACAAAAATGATCACGTGACATGCCACGTGGTCAGAATAATATGTTAATGCGAGGCAGGACGTCAAGTTTTATAATCAGTGAAAAGTTCAGCTTGGTAAGACAAATATAACAAGAGATATACCGGCTGCCCAACCCTAATTCTACTTTACATTCCTGACCCAGGCATTAAACTACTTGAGTAGGCTTCCGCTGCTCTCCCGAGTCTGGTCTACGTTCCTTCCCGAGCCCGAGAAGTGCACGGGTTCCTTCCCCAGCCACGAACAGCGACTGGTTATCGAACTTATGGAAGTGTAAATGAATTTTTTTTACATTTATATACAAGTATACTTGCAGTTTTTTTTTTTAACCGCCTACTCCCCCTCCTTAAGAAGCCAAATGGTCCACCGCTAATCCCAAGCAATACTCTTTGGCAAGAGAAGATTTCATTGTCAGTGT
>Ga0126338_10003172_pt1 | contig 11482 bp, 6 predicted proteins | sample OrbCmetagenome_2_FD_92529 | JGI IMG/M metagenome (GOLD analysis project Ga0126338, IMG submission 92529) | Coral microbial communities from Petempiche,Puerto Morelos, Mexico - Orbicella C C metagenome | ecosystem: Host-associated > Invertebrates > Cnidaria > Coral | place: Petempiche,Puerto... | reverse complement strand
GTTACCGGCTGGTGGGTCAAAAACGACTTCTATATAAATTTTATTAAGGAAAAATCTCTAAACTGTTAGCTACTCGGAATTAAATTTACTTTCTCTTACTGTTTTTAATCGGCTTTCATCGTTCCAATGCGCTTGAATTTTCAGAGCCGTGCTCTTCCTAATTTGCATAATCTGTAATCAGACCGTGGGCATTACGGTTGCATAATGACCGCTCGGATCTCTCTCTTAGCCAATCAGAGCGCGCGTTATATCGGCCACAAGCCAAAGCCATGTAATAACATGCTATATGTGTATTCACCAGCTTACACTTGAAGAGACGCTCTGAAGGAGAGTGGGCCAAATTGTATCTTCTCCCTCCTTCGTGTTCTGTGATGCGTAGGAGAAAATTAACAAAACAAAGAAAAGTTACCAACTTTACATAGAATAATCGTTTCACTTTTATTTCGGTGGACATTTATTGTCTTACTACTGGTAGGCGGCGGCTGTTTGGATTTCCATGACAAATTTATTGCGCCATTTTACAGCGCTGTGTTTGCCGATAGTAGTCTTGTTGATTCAGGAAGCTCGTGGCTGACACCAAAACTTGTTCAGGGTTACTTGCTCGCTGTTGTTTTACTCTTGCAGTGAACTCACGCGTTAAAGAAGATTCACAAGAAGTAACTGCGCTTGTGTTTCGATGCAAAGCAAAACTTGACACAGCTTTTAAAATTGATCATGCGTGTGATCAAGTTTCGCGAAGAACTAAAATGCTTATAGTTTTATCTCGTTGGGATTTTCGGAAAGATTGATTTGGATTAGTTTTGACAACTTGTTAACATTTTGAATAAGGATTGTATGAGGGTGGCATGCACGTCTAACAGGGCAGAAATTCCACAAATATCACAGAGCGGTTGATATGATGTGTTCGCGGTTCACTGCAACTCTTTCATGGTAATGACCGTGTTTAATACGCTTGACCAAGCAAACACTGTCTGAGATGTAGAGCTCATAGCGTCAGATTTGATTTAGTCTGTCAGTATTTGCATGTGGTTCTTTGTGAAACTTACTAGCTGGCTAGTTCGCCACTTATTAAATCAGCTCGCTATGCATAAACAATCGGAAGCACTCGCATGGCAATGGTATGGTGATACGCTTAGTGAAGCAAACTCAACGATTTACGTATTTAGCTAGATAAGAAAATGATTGGACATTGCTTATGCAGGTAACTTGTGTAGACCTGTCTGTTGAACAAGATTGGAACCCGCGTGTGCGTGTGGTTGAGCTTGGTTTGTCTTAGCATAAGTCTCTTCCTATGATCTGAGTTTTTTTTTTTTGCATTTTTTGTAAATCGCGCGGTGTCTCTACTTATTTCCCACCGTTTCGTCAGGAGATGTTATAATCGCCATTACAACAACAAAAGAAGACTGGCGGCACGCTTGCTGAGGATTATTGGTAATAATACAACCCGCAAGTGGTTTGTGTATGTTTATAACTCAGTGTTATTTGTTATGCATAGGGTGATAATGGCGATGAAGAATTAGCCCCGACAGAAGTGGACGGTCAGTTTGAGTTTCAAGCAAAGGACAACATTCCTCCTGGTGGCTTCAAGATCTGAAAAGAACGAAACTCTACATTCTCTCTGCTACATTGAGAAAACTGACAACTGAATAACGAAAATCAGAGAGTGATGAATCGAGTGCGTGCGAGCGAGGGTGCGTGCGTGCGTGCGAGCAAACACGCGAGTGTGAGAACGGACGAATCGCGATAGTGAGAGCCGATTTAAAGATCAAAGAATGAACGAGAGAGAGAGAGAGTGAGTTAGAGGGAGTGTATCGACTAGTCTCTTGCTGTGCTACACATCGCTAATTAACTCCGCCCCTGACCACTCAGTGATTGACAAACCATGGGACCGCTTAGTCAAAGTAACGTAATTAAAATTGTTTTTAATCTTTTCCGAACGTTCACAGAGGTGCCGGCGGTCGGAACCTAGCGACAGCTACTGGGCCAGCTGGAATGTTACTTCGTAAGTCAACCGTGGCTTGGATTCATTAGTGTTAGAAGACACACTACTTCGATGTAGCAAAACGGTAACAGTGCACTTTGTACAAATCTCCTATTAAGACAAGACATTACACGTTCGTTTGTCGACGTGCGTTCGAGGGCTTCTATGGGTGTACTTAGTCTTACACGTTCCCAATAGGATTACCTTTTTTTTCTCTTTGAGCCTTTGAAGTAATGGACTGAACATCAACACCGACCAGTATTTAGCTGTTATGTTTTAGACATTTCTAGTATATTTTCCTTGTAGAGAATTACAGTCTCTGGAATCTGATTGGCAGTCTGAGAAGTACCCTTTTGTTCGTGTTAGCGTAGGGAACTTTTCCGTTTTTAGCGATCAAGTGGAACTAATACCAATCTTAGTTTTATCACATTCTTATGAACTGAGTTGTTATGTATCAAATTGTAAAGTAACGAATTTTATCAGTAAATTTATCATTTTCTCGTACGTTGCCGCGGAGTGTTGTTGTCATGTGTTTGTCAGTAGCGGATATTGGAAATCTCAGAACTGAAGTGTTTGTTTGAAAGTTCTTTCTTACACTTGAGTGAGGACAAACAAGTTTGTTGTGCGATGTTCCATCAAGCCATGATCCGTCCCCTTTTTACACGCCCCGTGGAATATGTCACAATCCTGCCGCAACCACATCGATCTGGTGATATGGGGATTATTTATGGACTGCAACTGATCAGCCAGGTCAATTTCGTAAAGGGCGCATAAATTTTGTTCTCACTGTTTCTGACCGGATTAAGTAATCCCAAAATTTGAAGCCTAACTTGACTACTTATCTATTCAAACCTGTCCGACCTGACAATAGGGTTCATTTACGGCGGGGCTGTTATGGCTATTATAACCTGGTCTATTCACGTACATTTGGCGATAATGGGTAATTATTTTTACAATAACAGCCATTTCGGTTCCTTTTAAAGGGAAAAGAAACTCCTCCTGTGTAATGTTTTATTTATAAACTCGATTAATTTCACTGGGACGCTTGGCTTGACAAAATATAGTTATTACATTATCACTGTTGATTTCGACTCTTTCACACAATTATGCTATTAATATTCACTGCTGCATTGTTCACGTATTTGCTTTTTTTTCTTCTTGTTTACGAACACAGGAACAACAAACTAATTGTTGAAAAAGCACTCTGAAAATCAATGCTGGAAACATCAACATTAACAGCGCAGTCATAAAAAAACACTTTCAAAATTTGCCCTTTCACGTACCTGTATTTGGTACGAAATTACACTCGAAGAAGGTTTTAGTTTGTGGCTGGCGCAATAATTTTGCGGGCTTATTAGTTTAATTAAATCGGAATGAGTTGGTGATAAAAAGACATTTTATTCTTATGATAATAACGCATACCGCGCTCAGAATTGTGGCACTGAGTAAACAAGTAATAACACCTATGTGATAATGTGTAATTGTCGACAGCGGCACACCTCGAACGCTTCAATAGCCGAGCTTGCTGATTGGCTGCCTATCAAGCTTGTATCGACTAAAGATAAACGGTATTAATTAATTAATTACGGGGACAAATGGTGATTAATTAACCCAATCAAAATGTTGAGATGGGTGCAAGTTTTCAATATTCCCTTCTTACCGGGTCATTGTTCCGCGCAGCTGCCGATATCAGCTGTTAAACTTATTTACAGTTGAATGTGGTTTTAATTTATATTTATTGGAACAGAATATTTGAAGATTACGCTTCAAAGCGTGCGATAGAATTCACAATACACATTTTGTTGCTGACAAATATTACAACGACGGAACACAAGTCACAAGAGGCCTGTCACAATCAGAAAAACAGCATCGTTTATTTGGATCTTGACCTCGTAAATGACTCACCGCAGCGAGAATAAAAGGCTCGCTGGCGTACCGTTCACATGTTGTAAGTGGTTTGTGAGAGGGAGAACGGTGACGAACAAACAACTTGATACCGGTGAGTCAACATGGTTGTTTCACACACTTAACCTCGTAATTCGCTCCACGTATTTTCTTTAAGATCCCCCTCGCAGGTTAGCGTGAAAACGGACGTAAAAAGAAATCGTTTTTTGCTCAACTCCTAATGAGGAATCTGCCATTTCCACGTTGTTGTCGGCTATTTGATCAAATGAGATTAAACTAATTACAAATGTAAAGAATATGCGTCGAGTATCATGACGTTCCCTAATGAACTTTCGTAGTTTTATTAATTTTATTATCGGCCGAGTATTTCATTGGTTTTACACCAAAAGCATTACACGTGTGGTTGGTCTGTCCACAGGGTTTTATTAAGGCACTCAGTCCAAGTCTTGGCACATTCCATTTGCAAGAGCTGTGCCGCCACGAAACATGAGTGGGAAGGCAATCCGTTCGTCTTACACCATTGATGGACTGCTGGGTCTCAACCGACAAGATGAACACAAACACCTAGCAAAACCGGAACAAGTGATCGACGAAGCAACACATAAACCGGATCACAGCACACGGCACGACACAGAACAAGGTACCGTATCATTGAAGTGCTTCACTGCTTTACTAACACGGCTGGCGCCTCGAACATTGAGACATTTTACAAATAAGCTGGGAAGTGAACAGGGCGTACAACACATTTTCACATGCCAAAATTTTGTTTTAGCTGCCGGTGGTATTTTGCCCCCGTGAACGAAGGCGGACTTCATGAATATTTTGAATATTGCCATGAGATTTCTTGATATGTTTTTTAAATTTAAAACCCCTTTGCGATCTCACTGGTACACGAGAACTCTGAGCTAACTTTTGGCTTCATATACTTCGTCTTTAAAAAACGAAAAATGTTTCAGCCACCATGATTTCATTATGGTGTTGAAGATTAGTTCTAATTGTCATACAAGCATTAAACACAAATCACCTTAATTTTATTAATCTAATATTCACTCTTTTTTACTCGTTCTAAACAGCAGACCACAATCTCTTTTCCACAGAGAACGATTTGGAACTGAGTTTAACAAGTGAACAGGATGCAGTCGAGAATGAAGATGAAAAGGGTAAAAGCGACGACGAAGATCACGACACAGATGACAGCAAATGTTCTCCAGGGAAAAGAAAACAGCGCAGATACCGCACAACATTCACAAGTTATCAGTTGGAAGAACTAGAAAGAGCCTTCTCTAAGACTCATTATCCAGATGTCTTCACAAGGGAAGCACTGGCTATGAAAATTGATCTAACTGAAGCTCGTGTTCAGGTAAAGTATCGTCGTTTCTCGCCGTCTTCATTGCCTTGGTATATATATGTTCCTAGATGTATACGTGATAGCCAGAAGTATTGTTCAAATTACTGGAAGCGTTTATGAGCTGATTTGCCCCGCGGCTAATTAAATAGTCCAATTTAGTTGCGGACGAAAACCTCTTTATTGGCAAAGATAAGACGTAGAAACGAATTAAACTGCACAAATGAGAAGCATCTGCAAGTGATGGAAGATAAGTGGTATGATCATGAAACTATTACAGCAAGGAAATTAATCTGCAAGGCAATTTTCCACAACACTTGAAACTCAATTGCTACTAGCAATTAGTTCAGTAAGTGCGTCGATAATTACGACGGAGTTTTTCCGTGTAAAGCCGTTCGCAGCAGATATCAGTTTTAGTGCTGTTTATTGCACGGCACTGAGCTAGTTTGTAGATCTTTAGACGTCTTGCCGAGGCCAAATTACTATGAAATTGTATCGAATGCTCCGCGAGAAGTTATCCTTCGTTCTTTGAATATTTTTTTGTTTCTAATTTAAATCTAATAAAAACTAAGTACTTTACTTTATTGGCAATTTATCATGTTTCTCTCGCTTTCACAACAATGATTAACGATGTTCGAGTAGTTATGCAAAATTGATGTCAATTTCAGATTTGTCTCTGGTTAGAAGACAAGAATAACATTTACAAAGACAAGTTGAAGTAAAGAAGTCGAAATTTTCTTTCGCTACCGCTTTAACCATCGAGTAATGGTTGGGGTTTATCGTATCAGGCGCTAATGTTCATTCTTTCAAACAGGTTTGGTTTCAGAACCGAAGAGCCAAATGGCGAAAACGAGAGAAGGCGCAAGGAGTCCGACTTCACGCCCCACTTGGATTAAGCAATGCTTTAGTTCCACCACTGCTATCTGCTTACACTTCAGATCTGAGTACAATGTGTAGCAAAACACATGACCAAGAATGGGATTCTAGTATTAGTTCTGCAGCACTGCCTCATCCACCGCCTTCTTTCCCGGCCCTTCGTCTTCCCATACACCCTGCGGCCTGCCCACAATCAGGTAGCATGGCCCACTTTTATTCACCTTATTACGCCCATCATTCAGACTACTACCCAGCGGCTACAGCTCTGAGCGGATCACTTTTGGCTGCCGCCACATCCACCGCTTATAAATCGCCAGTGTTTAAATTCTCGCCCGTTGTGTCGCGTGGTTCTCCTCCTCGAAGCAGTTCACCCGCCAGTGAACCAGACAGAAGGACAACAAGCATCGCAGCGCTCAGGATAAGGGCAAGAGAACACAGCGCTTCTTTCGGCTATCTTTCTTCTACGGAATGAACTTGTATTTGATACACTTGACTCATGTCTAATATCCCTTGAAAGAACGCTGGCTGAAGAAAATCGACACCATTTGTAAAACTTTTCTTACAATATCAATTTTTAATCAGTTTCGAAAGAAAATTATCATTTGGTTATCCCTTTATTTAATTGAATCTTTTAACAGGAAAAAGTTCGGCTTTTAAGGTTTGCGAGTGTTCAGTTTCTGTAAGTTTGAATTTTTTCGTGAATGGTGTGAATGTAAAGCAACTTAAGAGTTGTTAATTTGTTTGGGGTACGACTCAGTGCGAAATAACCGCCCGGTCAATAATTTAATAAACGGCTTTGTTTGCGTTACTTGCACACGAGTTCTTAACAAGGGATCACACAAATCACGCTGAGGAACCATTAACCATAGCACCGCTGTCGGCCGCTTTGTTCTCGTCAACAAAATATTACTTTACTAATAGGATAGCGGGAAGGGGGACAAGACTGGGATTATCAAGGAATTAGTCGCATTAGACAATCTATCAATGACATAATTGGTGAATCGAGTACAGTTACCACCTGATATTGCCAAGTTGCCATATTTGGGGGCAACACCAGTGGTCACCTGATTGTCTTGCACGCACCGATGCGCTCTGTCACTCAGTGTGGAAAATTTGCGCCAAGTTTTGAGCGCATTCAGTGGACGTGTAAAGCACGCCATCATTAACTCATGACAACAGTCGAACTTTTTTATGAAAACAACAAATTTGAATAATTTAATTACGTTTTAAGCAAAACAGTGATATGTAATCAACGAGTTTTAATTACCGGCATGAAATTCGATTAGTGCTATAGCTTGTGATTGGCTTTGCGAAGGTCTTCCTGTATACCTTGTTTCTTGAACTTCCCTGTAAAATTACTAAGTTATTAGCACTTGGAGTGGCGCCGCTTTTTACTAAAGACGGCGTCCTTTTTGCTTGATAAATGAGGTTTACAAGAGGATTAAAGATTTGCTATGATTGCGTGTTTCATGATGCGGATCAGTGTTGCCTTGCAACAGTTCACACATCAGTCAACAGGGCAGCTTTCTCTTCTGTTCAAATTTGAATAAAAATCATTAAAATTACAAAAATTGATGAATATTTTTTTTCTCCAATTTAGTGGTTACGTCTACCTAAATGCAACTTTATCTTTCAATAAATCTTCTATTTGGTATGACTTGTGGTCGTAAGATTTCAAGGGCTTCGGAAAACATTGGAAAAGTAACTATTCTAAACTGATCATTGAGGTCATTGTAAGGTGAACTGCGGATTGTTGTGTCAAGACCGATCTTCCGGCCTCTTGTCGAAGTGACTTTTAAGAATTTTTTTACTTTTTACATTCACTAACTATGAATTAATTTTTGGTTATTTTACGCCTGTTTCTGAACGTTAAGTTTAATTTGACTATATCAGTGAACAAAAGCGACATTGTTAGCCTGCTTTTTTTCTACCTTTTTAAGTTTCACTTGTTTTAACAATGCTTAAAACGCAAAATTATTAGCGCGCTAAATTGAAAACATCAATAGATTGTCTGGCTTGTTAGGCCGCCGAGCACTGATATCGGCCAGTCAAACTTGATGATTGGACAACTCCTTTACAAGCAATAACTGCGAGATACAATCATGTTTCCCTCCATAGCTTGTTATCGTTCCGCAATATTTCACAAATAGACGAGATGAGCACGATTTTACTGATGCGAACTCATCAGCCACCCTATAAGCAGAGCCTTTTCTTACGGTACATATGCTTTGTACCAGAAAAGAGATAGAGAGGCTCTGCTCGCAGGGTGCTCTTCAGCTTGCTTCATCAAGCCTTCGTCAGCCTATTCTGAATAACAAGCATACTCAATAAGTCCCATTTGACACTCGGCTGTCATACCACAAATATTCATTTGGTATTTTGTTAAAATTGGTTTGTCCGTAAACTTAATCTTTGTTTCGAGAACGCAATACTTTACAACTAACTCTGAAGTCGTTTGCCACTAAAACACGCGCTAAGAATTATTTCAGAGAACGAAATTTTAATTCTTCCGTCAATTAGTTAATATATTCATTGTGACGCGTGCTAAAATTATTTTGTCCATCCTCTTGACTAATATGTTATCTCCGAGTCACACGTTTCCTAACACAATTTTTTTTCCTTTTACGTGGTGTTGGTTCAGTATAATTTGTGAAGTTTTGTCTGTCAAGGAAAATAAATGCACTTTTAAACAATATTTGTTTCCATGCAGTGAAACAATGAGCGACTTAACAGAGGGCTTTCACTTCAAGCGCATAAGCTACAGTAAGAGGGTGATAATCAACACCTTTTGTTATGCTAGCTTACTGCGTCTGTGTATGTTGCATATATTTATAGGCTAGTGAATTATTCCACATGATCGCTATGATTGCTTCAAAAAAAGCGCACATCCTCGGGACGCGAAAAAAGTGTCCGTGACTGGGGTTGGCCGCTTACCAGAATGGTGCTTTCAAGCCACTAAAGATGTAAGAGAATGTAACAAAGTATCACCGTATTAATTATTTTGTTTTATTACCTTATGCAGTGCCACAATAATAACGATAACTGTATTCTTTTTCTCCAGCTTCTCAGCGGTCCGGAATCCCAAATCCTTGAATCTGATCAGCCAATCACGCGCGCTCCAGCGGTCCTGATTTTACCATCCGGGCCCCGATTACGGACCGCTCCAAAATTTCAAAGTTTGGCAACTTCTCAAGCTCTTTGTTACATCGCAAAACAACGTAAAATGTAATCTGTCAACAGAGGGTCAAATAATTATGGATTCCGATAACTTTTTGTGCCCGAAATGTTAAACGTAAGCGTACGCCAGATTTGACGGTTCTCAAGGGGTAAAATGGGAACTGGGATTGGCCTGTTTTTGCCCTGGGAAAATGGGAATTAGGTCACTGGGAATGGAAAGAAATGTCAAAAATGGGAATGGGATAAATATTTTGTAACCATGACCAGTCAAGACATCACTTATTTCCTGGGATCGAGAAACGTTAGAAAATGTTTTAAGTACCTTGTTCATGTCAATTTTGAGCATGTTAATCCAGATCCAGCATGTACATAGCCTGCGAACGCAGACGTATTTCCGGCTGTCACTTGGTTCAGGCGAACCAAGTGACGGCCGGATATACGTCTGCGTTCGCAGGCTAGCATGTGCAGGACTTGTCACTATTTTCCTGTTACAAAATGAGATCAAATGTGGAGGTACTCGATCTTAATCCTTCATGTTCTAAATCAGCACTCCCCGCATGCCATAACACTTTTTAGAGACACTTTTACATTGTGTGAATATGCAATGATGTTTGGAACATCAGTTGAAGAAGCTGTGAAATGAGCTTCTAAGTGGACAGCAGCGAACTACACACATCCAAATTCATATTACAAACTGCCAACATCACATACAGTTTCTTTGCCTCACAATTTCAGAGCCAACCTTACAGGAGATAACCAGAAACGAGCAAGCTGAGATGGGGGCGTGGGCTAAGATGCATGATAAATCCGTCCGACAACGAAATGTAAAACAGGATAGTAGAATGAGCAGGACAGGCACTTTGCCTCTGAACTTATATAGAGCTGAAATGCTCTTGAAACGAGTCAATTTGAGTTCACTCTAAAGCGTACAGAGTTCCAAGCGAAGATGAATGAGCCAGCTAATTCAAATGAGAATGCCAATTTACCATCAGAGTCTCCTGATGAAAAGGTGGACAGCTTAAGGACGTTCACGCTAATTACTTCTGCCCATCCTTACTGCGTATGCAAATTCACACGCCACGCCATGCATGAGCGCGCGTGCTAAGAACAATGATAGGGCAGATGGCCATTGCTATAGCTTTGTCTGGATTTAACGATCTCGAACGTTCGGTGACCCCTATTTTTCTTTCCAGAAACAGATTTTATTTACAATTATCTCCACATTGTCCAAAATGAACAAAAAATCAATGTGGGAAGTTAAAAAAATTTAAAGATTTCTGTCCACGATACATCGAATCCTGCCATCTTGCGGCTGCAAGGAGCGTGAAACTATGGTCGCTAAATGCGAACTTGGTCTTTAAGGAACCTCGCCAGTTGACTAAATTCACTTAATAGGTCCACTCAAACAATATTTAGTAGAGAACACTTTATCTCAAAGTTCTAATTGCAATATTTTGGGGCTTACAGACACTGTGGCCTTATTCGCTAACGACGCCCGATTATTTCAGATTTAGGGTGTTCTTCCGGGGATGTTATCTCCAAAACGAAGTCGGTGACCCCCCCATTTTTTTTTACATTTCTGACATAACTGACTTATCATCTTACAGTGGTAAAAGTCTCAGAAAAAAATCAACGTTGGAAAATTTTCGCGCGAACGTTCTTAAGTGTGAGTGAATGACAACGACTCTGAAGAAGAGGTAGACCGCTCTTGAAACAGCACTGAACATGATCCGTCCGACCAAGTGGCAGAAACTTGTAGCATAAGTAATCTCTATAACTTGCCTACTTGTATGTTTTATTACAGTCTAAAAGGATCCTATCGTCTTCAGAACATCTTCGCGAATCCTCGTGAATTTTTGGGTCTTTGTTGGGTCGTATTTAGAAGCCTTCATTTTGCGGATGCGAAGAGAAAAGAGCTGGTATGTATAACACTGGAATTTTTTCTGAATTCTGCTTGTGGGAATAGGATTTGAGCGATTTGCAAAAAAATATGGGCTGGCAAATGGGATTGCTCCCCCCCCCCTCCCCCCTTTTCAGGGCCCTCAAATTTGAACTGAACGGCTCTAACTAAAATTCAACACAAAACTTGCTTTCAAAACAATACCGTAGATAATTACCAAGATGATCTCCGTGTCTCCAGTTCAAGTCATTTTCATTTTCCGGTAGCCACATGAAGACAACTAACTGAAGTACTGCAT
>Ga0126338_10003171_pt1 | contig 11484 bp, 7 predicted proteins | sample OrbCmetagenome_2_FD_92529 | JGI IMG/M metagenome (GOLD analysis project Ga0126338, IMG submission 92529) | Coral microbial communities from Petempiche,Puerto Morelos, Mexico - Orbicella C C metagenome | ecosystem: Host-associated > Invertebrates > Cnidaria > Coral | place: Petempiche,Puerto... | reverse complement strand
GAACAAAATAATATATTCAAGATCACATAACTCCTTTGACATGGTGACCAAGGCAAACAAATGCACATCCAAGATGGCAATAAGTTTTGTCTCCATGTATTTGGTGCAGACAATACCAACTTATAATTGCACATATTTGCCTCCCTTGTTCTCTTTCAGGCCCACTCCCAGAAAAGGATAAGGACACCTTGGTGCACAATTATAAATAATACTTACAACACAATCATGGACTTTAAAAAAAGGGTATTTGGTCACAATCTCATCAACAATGTTCTTGTCAGTCTTCTCATGAGCTAGTTGCTGAATGTGATGTTTCCTTTTCTCAAATGTGTTTTCCTGCAGTTCTTGAATAGCTGCAAGATTTTATTTGGTGCTGTTTACTTCTCTAAGTAACTCTGCATGTAGCTCATCATCTTCGTTTTCCCCAAGTTCACTAGCATCTTTTTGACAATAAGATAACATCCCATGTGTCGATTTTCTTTTCTGGTACCCTTTAACATTCCGGATTCATGTAACAAAGGAATAACAAATATTTTATATTTCTGGAATAGTGAATGGGCACAAAATTGGCCTTCTTGAGTCATACATTCCGAGTAGCATACAGAAATTTTGAAACACATGAAGTACATTCTTGGAGAGGGTCAGCTAAGTGTTTTTTTTAGTTGATTATACAACTTGTTACCTTTAATCACATCAGTTCAGTTCAACAAGGGCCTTATAACAGGCTTGAACTTAGACAGACCGAACACCACTTTCTTAAAGTAAATCATTATTTGCCACAAAGAGAGACAACTGACATAAACAGGTAAACATCAAACAATTCCAGCTCTGATCTGCCAAGGTAGACAATCAGATTGACAGGTCCAAATATTTTGTCTAGTCAACAAATGGCCATACCATACAAAAAATAATTGCTCCAGTTGCAAGTGTTGACAACATTCAATGTGTGATGAAATCACACTTTGATTGTTATCAGTTAGTTACAAGTTTAGGTCATAACTTGCCTCGTCAAGACCCATATTGTCATTGTTATCATCAACAGGTACAACCACTTTAAGATCTTCACTCCTTTATTAAAAATATATATATATATAATTAATATTATATGCCAGCTCATTTTACCCACCAAAAAATAACAACAGGATAGATTTCAGCACAAAATTATGCATAGTCAGAATATTAGTGGATACCAAAATCAACTTTCATAGAAAAATTACCGGTACATGCACTACAGACAGTGTAACATAAAAGGCCAAAGAACTTAACTAAAGGTTACTGTGACCTAAAGGTCTAAAGTTATTTTCAAATGTCAATTTTGAGTTATGATCAGTCAGCTCTTACAATGTCTTCCAGAAAATCCCAGACTTTCTTACTCAAAAGAAAGTATAATGGAAAGATGTCTTTTAAATCATCTTTTGTGAGTTTCAAAAATGTTGCACCATCCACATTGTTATCTGTAATGCAAAGCGATATGAAATTAGCCAAATGAAGTATCAATTAAGCATGTTTCAACAGAAAACCATACTATGAACCTTTTTGATTTGGAAAGTGGAAAATCATGGAGCATGGAGTGCCAATACCTCTTAAATTTCCAGTGAATGATGTGGTCTTTTCCCACTCGCAGACCTGCCCTAATACTTAGTTCCCTAGTTCAGACTGATGTTAAAGGCATTGTGAACAGTGAAGGGCTTTTGTTGATTGATCTTATCAATGATCATTAAAAAGTAGCTTGCTAGAACTAAAAAACATACCTAATTCAAGACGAGTGCAAAAACCATACCCTATTTATGACTAAAATGACTAAAACCAATACCCTATTTATGACCAAAACAGCTGAAAAACCATACCCTTTGTGGCCTCACATACCTATATAGCCCATCAAAGGGAGTACCCTCCCACCCCCGCCTCCCCCGGAGTTTTTCAAAACCCCACATCAAAATCCGTTTCAATATTCCTCAATTTCTGCCCCATCATACCTTCGTTTGTATTTACTGCGTTGGCGAAATATGCCTTCACTGTTTTTAAGTGGTTATCTTCATATTTCACTGAATTTGATGACCATTTTTTGTGTCAAAATTTGACTGAAATCCGTGACACGGTTTCCCACTCAAATGAATCGAAACCAGATCTTGCATCGAGATTATCGGGCGATTCTAAATGTGACAAGCATGTCAGTTACCGGCTTTTCAGATAGATTTGTAACCTTGGAGCGTGGCAAGACTTAATATTCTATATTTTTAGGAACTTTCTGTGACAGACTACCAAAGTTCCTTTTCAGCGGGCAAATTTTACGGCACGATTGACTTCCCACCAAAACATTCCAATGACCTTTTTTGTTGAAATACATCTTGAATAAAAAGAAAAAATCCACCATACCTTTTAAGGAATCGACAATTTCCTTCTGGAATCCCTTTTCCTGCAAAAACCCACTCAAAGCCTGAACTGACAATGCCAACAGAACTAGGACTTCCATCGCCATGATTCGCCATTGCAACGTCTTTAGCAAGGAAGGGGCAGTTCCAATTCCTTTTGTTTCTTGTCTATCTTCAGACGGTTCATGCCCATTTACGCCCTTTTTTGGGAACACAGAAAGGACAGAAATGACTTGGCATTGTCTCCTTTGTTCAAGTTTTTTTGGCCCTGTGGCTAGTGTCTTTACTGACACACTACAACTCTAATCATTCTCACGAGGATCGACACTTCACTATTCGCTGCGACATCAAGGGATGTACCAAAGAATACTGTAAAGTGAACTCCTTCACAAAACATGTTAGGTCTGTACATAGCAGGTTTTTGCACTGCTCCACAAATGAAACCAGAGGTGAACCTGTCTTATTGAAAGGTAAGCTATGGATAATGCTTTATAATTACTCTATATTAATTACTTTTATATAAATTTGATGATATAATTTGAAGTTTAACAGGATTTTGATGACACAAACTGTGTAGTTGTACGTGTTGGTGTTATTTATATTCATAGTAGAGTGGCAATGTGTGAACTGCCTTTGTGTTTGTAGTGTATTTAACTGTTTAATGGATGGTCCAAAATAAAATAAATTGTGTTCTGGCTAGAATGTCTGATCTATTAAATTTTGATGAGTAGTATTTTTAAGATCCTTGAGACCTCAGCAAATAATTTTTGTCATAAACCTCACTACATGACCAGGAAAGCAATAATGCTGGTCTGAGTTTAAATTGGCTTCGTAATCTTTAAATTAATAACTAAATCTCTTAAAACAAGAATCGATTTAAGCATTCATAATTAAAATGCTTGGCGATTTCAGCAAATCTTAAAACAATACTCTGACATTGAAAACAATATTCAGTTCAAGACCTGACATTCTTAAGTTTGAGGTTGTTTAGTTCAAAGACCCAGATCTTGGTCTTAATTGATCAACTTTTAGTGTGACACTTATACTGTACTCTTAATATGTGTTTTCAAATGCTACTACCGCAGTCCCACAGTCGTGATAATTAACATAATAACTGTATATAAAACCCACGAATATACCTCGTTCTTTCATCCACTGCGGGACCACGGACCACGGTAGCACTTCAGTTTAACACTTAGTTCATTTCTTGTTCATCAACTGTGGAACTGCGGACCGCGGTAGCACTTCAGTTTAACACTCGGTTCATTTCTTGTTCATTGACTGCAGGACTGCGGACTGCGGTAACACTTCAGTTCAACACTTAGTTCATTTCTTGTTCATCGACTGCCGGACTGCGGACCATGGACCACGCGAGCAGTAGATTTAAGGAGGGCATGTGTGGCTGGGTATTCTGAAGTTGTTCCAAAAATAGTCCTCATCCCGAGAATAATTTGTCTTTCGAGAAGATAAAAATCACTTCTCATGAGAACTTTTTCATTTTAATGAAGATGGTTCTTCATTTGTGAATGGTATCCTTCGTGATGAACTCAAGAAAAATTACTCTTGATTTTGAACAATTCTCCCTTTAAGGTTTGTTCTACTTGGGATAACTTTTATCATCAGTTTTTTTCTCCGCTGTGTCTATATGTCCGGCAGCCGGACAGGTTTTTTGAAATACTCCATGTCCGGCAGTCAATTTTTTTTTTGAATTTTCAGTTAATAATATCAAATCCTTGTTTATATGGCAGAAACTTTCACTATTTCCACTGTAGTGTGAAGTTTTGAGAGCTCACCACTTGGTAAACTGGTATTTGTAACTTTGAAGCTCGCCACGAGCTTCCGGACAGGAAATCGTAAATACTCTGTGTCCGGCAGTCAACTATTTCCTTAAATATTAAGTTAATCCACTCAATATATTTCAACTATACCATCCTAGGCGATGCTTTTCTTGTTTACATGGCTCAAGGGTACGATTACCACTGAAATACTAGTGTTTTGTTTCGTCCGTGAATTGTAGTGTTTTCCAAGGGCTTCTGGACAGGAAATCGTAAATACTCCGTGTCAGGCAGTCGAATAGTTTCCTGAATAAAGATGATTTCCAGTCCGTACTGCATACTCTGGAGAGTTCTGTTTTGTTTCATGTAAGACATCAAAAAATGTAAAGCATTTTGCAACTGCTTACATGAAGTAAATTCAAAGTTACATATCAACCTCCTATTATGGATTTGAATCATTCTCAGATCACTTGATGAAACAACTTTGCAGCTGTAAAAATTTATGATGCTGTTGGACAAAGAATTTGAAAGGCCTGAAAGATGAGGTATGTGGTTCGTAATGAATAACATCGATTCACATTCCATCAAGTGAGACTTGTGTTTATAAACATTAGGGTGCTGAGACTGCGTAGTATGGACTGGAAACCATCTTCTAGTCCTTCTACCCCATAGATTCAAGCTACACCATTTTATGTAAACAAGACTGCTGGCAACCCCCCCCCCCTTCACCCCCCTCCCCCACTCCATCATGGCTCATAAAGGGTTAGGGTTAGGAGGGAGTGAGTGTTAAAAAAAGAGGAATTATTAGAAAACAGACGATGTAATGAGTTCTCAGAATGCAACAACGCCAGACTTCAACATGATTCTTCAAACTTTTGCGGGGGAGGGGCAGCATACCCCTGGACCCTGGTGCTTTTAAATCACCCACACAGGCTGCGTACTTCCCTGAAAATATGTACATATGTATAAACAAAGAGAAATGCATGTGGTTTCACCAAATCCCAGGAATGCTCGATACAAATACATGTAGAGCGAAATAGAAATTAAAGAGAAACTGTAAATTGACAGTTACTCTAATGATCGCGTTGTGTGTGAAACTTGAGTAACTGACAACTTTAGTCTTAAAGTTTCTATATATAAATGTAGATAATTTTTTTCTACGCTTGGCAGTCAACAATAACCATAACAACAAATTTATTGGCATTACCATATGTGACATAGACGGTGTTTCTGGCCATTGATTGATAATAGAGAACAACAATGCTACGAGGGGAAGTAGAAGTGATTAATAATCATTATTGCAACTGTGAGATAGAAATTAGTTAGCCCCTATAATCTCTAATTCTTTTTTTTTTTCGTTTCTGAGGACCGCTAAACAAAAGTCTGAGTTTCTTGGAAATGGAATTTATTTATTGGCAAATTATTGAGCCTTTTGAAGGATCTTATTACCACCCAACACAGCATTCCTGGTTAGATGTATAGGAAAAGATAAATGTTTAAACTAGTGATGTGAATCAACTATTATTCCTAAATAGATGACGTGTAAAATAGTTGAACTCTCTGCACCATAATTATTACAAAGATGACAAATACATTATTGAAACATTCACTGACAGGAGGTTAAAAAACTTTTAAAATTACCATGCAAACGAAACAGGTTACATGTAACATTGTAACCACCAAACAGCATGAATGTCCTGTGGTAGCTATACAGTTTTTCTTTGCATATATTGTAGTGGAGACATCAATACTTCTTAGAAATTCAAAAGGCTGAGCCACATTCAAGTGAATTTGAAATTGCTGTTGTGTATGAAAACAGGTGTACAAGAGATAATTATTTCTTCAATACGTAATCAATATCTTGATATGCACTGTTGCAAGCAAGGACGTTGATCTTTTTTAACCCTTTTCAGACCGAAATGAGTGGGAGGGGAGCAGATTTTGCTGGCTTTGTGGACTATAAGCATTACCAGCTATTAATGCAATCTTCTGAGTTATGCCCTGCGAAACATCACAGAATGTTTTTCCTAATACTTCTTTGACAATATTTTAGACAGATGTCATACATTCAGTACCTGAAAAAATGGACTCGAGGCCGAAGTCCACCTCCCTGTCCTAAAGAACTGGTGTGAATAGAGTTAATTGAATTTGTTTTTGCCACTTTTACAAAACCAGTTTCTTGCTTTAGGTTTGGTACTCAAAGAGGAAAATAAAAAGTGATACCACAACAAACAGCAATCACAAGCAATTGACTCCTGGTTGTCCTTTATCGCCTTGCTACAGGCCTTGCGGTGCCAAGCAGTTTTGTTCTTTCTTCTGCAGTATCTCTAGAGGCTGGAACCATGAATCTTTGCTCAAGAACTTTTCAACTTGCAAAATGTCAATGTTGTCCCTCTCACGTACAGTGTCCGGTATTAAGTGAATGTTCGTCTGAATGTCATCATTGTCCAAAAGTCTCTTGCCATTTATTGCTTCAGCAACCACTATCCTTTTCTTAGTGACACATTCCAGTATCATCCTTTCCTTGTCATATGGTTTCAGGTTTTTGTTAGGTAACAATATTGGTCCCTCCACCTTCCTCTTCTTAGTTTTAGGGATGCCAACGACCGTCAGTTCTGCTCCTTTTGGGCATCCACATTTCATTATTTTTGGTGGCATTGGAAGGTCCTGAAATCCAGATGTCGGCGTACATTCTGAGGCTTCCTTTCTTTGCCCATTTCTTCCATTCAAATGTTGGCCTGTGTTTCCGATGGCATCGTTGCGTTCTTTCATGCATTCTGCAGCTTTGGTTTTGTGTCTTGTCTTTCTCAGTTCCCAGGCATAGATTTACAAAACCTGAAAGCTCCTTGAGTCTGTTGTATACAAGGATAGTGTATCTGTGCTGTTTGATCTCTTGTTGTCAAGTAAAACTTGTTGTGTTCAACAATGTCCTAGAAACAATTATTAAGACTATAATGTTATAAAATAAAATGAGGGGGAAAAATGGCAAGTTGCAGTCCACAGAACTCCCACTAAGTATAGGAATCACTACACACGATCTTCCTTAGCATTCACGATAGATTGCTAGAACGATTGCTAACTAGTGCCATATTGGGAACTTATGGTTTCCAATACGTAAAGCTTGATAAAACAGACATGCTTAAAACTTGGCCAAAGATAGCCTTGGTAGGGCTCAGCAGCTCAATGAAGTGGCATGGTGTCAGTGGAATTCTTGCCACCTGCCAAAGAAAAAGTATTGAACGGATGCATATTCGATGAAACTAACAATTTAACTATAATTTAACTAATTTCATACTGTTAATAGGCTACAATTAGCAAATAGGTTACAATTAGCATTGTAAATAATTTATTCTTTTATGGTGAATTGTAAATTTTATTTAAATGTCTAAATATGTTTTGTTCAATTTTTAGCTCTGAATTAAGTGTCCCTGATTAGCTCTTAAAGTAGAGCTAAATACTTATTGACACTTAAATAAAGTTTATGTATGTATGCATTTGTGTATGTATGTATTATTATGGCATCAGCACATTCTGCTGTGTACCACATACACTGGACAAATTGGGCATGGGCCCACAGGCACTCCAGTTGTTGGGATTTTGAAAGTTAAATAAAAAGGATGATCCATGCGTGTAGTTAGTTCAGTTGAACGTGATCGCCAAGAGGTCAGAAAGAACTGGAACTTGTTGGTGACACAAGTCACAAAAACAAAAGAGAGTAAGACGGATGAAAAGTTTGAGGCAGGACAGCGGCTCCTTTGATAAATTTGTCTGAGTTGAAATATTTTGTCTTTGTAGGGCAAACCATCTGCACTGCTAAAAGTTATGTGTTGACAGATTTGTGAGGTAAAACAAACAGTTTTGTCCTCAGTGACAATCCTGGACTGAGTGTATTATTGACTTCATAGCTTATTTAGCCAATTTACGGGTATCAGCAGTATTAACATGTAGGCAATAAAAAGCGTTGTGATGTGTTTATATTGTGGAAAATTGTGAATGCCGCCCAAGACAGCAGAAAGTAAATCAAGGTAAAAGTGTGATTTACCCTGTGATCAGGAGCTAGGCATGGTTTAGGTCGGTAATATCTTGCACCCTGGTGTCCAGATTGCGTCAATCTCATTTGGTCATGTTTTTGGCAACGTTTGTTTTTATTGTTAAAAAACTGAGCCAAATCTGCGGGGCACCCAAACACTGTATCAGCAATAGCTCTCCAGCTCTAGTTCAATTACTGTGGGCCTATCTACATCAAGGTCCCCTGGAAGCAAATCAGCAGTCTGGATGTTCACATCCCCCTCTGAGTGATGGTTTCCATAGCTGGTGGTACTTTTCAGTGAAGCCTTTTCAAAATGCAATACATCGCAATACTTCACTATTGCCCTGAGAGCATGTACTCCACCTACCTGTACTGCAAACTGGAGGCATCTGATCTCCTTAAGGTTTCCCTCAAGTGTCTGAAGATGTCATTTGATGTTGACGCAGGAATCTCTTTGGCATCTGACTGTTCTGGATGCTCTTCCTCACTGGCTTCTCTTGATTTAGTTTATTGCACTGTTGGATCACTGAGTAACAGTGCTCCTAGATCTTTATTTCTTTCTTTTTCAAACTTCCTTCTTCACCTTGCGCATTCTTGATATCACTGTCATCACTCTCTGATTCACTTGCACAGCATTCAGCCAGTTCTGCAGCCCACATGGCACATTTTATTGGGTGCTTTCTCAACTTTCTATTTTAGTATTATCTTGTTAGTAACTCTTAATTGACATTTACAATTCAAAGTATGTAGTAATTAAATAGCATATTAATTACTTAGTTTTTCTGTAATTTACAGTGACTTATTGACATTAACTTTAGGTACACATATATGATAAATTATTTTATTAACTTATTGACTATTACTTTAGGAGCACTCATAAAATGTTATTGCAACACTTAACTACCAGAAAAAAGAGAAGAAAGAAAAAGGGAATGCAAAAAATTACTAAAAATATACACACTAACTTAACAAAGCAAAGTAAAGCAAACCAACAGGAAAAGGAATGAAAAACACAATGAAAAACAGAATTAAGAAATTTTACATAACATTTTAACATGTTTTATTAATAATTGTAATTTTGTTGTTTGCAATTGCAATTTCTCACTGTGTATTAATTTTTTCGTTCAGAAGTGCAAGAAAGCTATCATAAAAAAGAATTGTCGCTTTCTTCTTTGGATTTTGAAGCTTCCTAAAATGGTGTGTTCAAAGGCCTTTATCCATTGTAGGTTGGTGAACTGAGCCAATCTGAAGCTTATGCCAATAAGTTTATGCCAATCAAATGCACTGGTCCCTCAAAAACACAGGTGAAGTGAATATCAGCAGCATCATCCCTTGGCCAATCAAAGATATCACCTGCATTTACACCATGCGGAACACTGTGCAGAAACTCAAATCCCACGAATACACCCTGGATGCTAATGAACCTGTCAGACACTCAATTCCTAAGAGCAGAAACTTTGATATTGGAAATTCTCTTGACTCACTCGGGTGATCTAAATGCAAGGGGATGTAAAAGAAAATGTGGATTTGTCTCATTTGATTAAAATTGAATTGATTATAATTCTCTACCCATAAAGTACTGTGTACATGACACATTCAGTTTTTTGTTAGAACTGTTTAAATTATTTCTTACATTATTAGATTGACAAATGCAAATTCTGCATTTAAATTAAATTGTGACTTGGTTTATAACATACATATATAAGAAAAAAGTTAGCTTACTGCGAAACAAGTATTCAGTATAATACTATGGGAAACACTTTGCCGTTTAATAACTGCAGATTATATTATATATATATTACAAAAGACAAAAACTGTCCTTTAATTACTGTGAAATGTTTACTCTTTATGAGAAATGATCACAAACTTTGCTGTAAAATAAATGTCAAATATTTTGTTTGCATATGTGAGACAGAACTAAAAACTGCAAAATATTTTGTGCATTTACTAGGGTGAGACCAATAATTTTGGTGTGTAATAACTGCAAAATGTTCCCTGTGTGTATTGTAGGGAGGGAAAGTTTTTGGTTTTTGACAACAGGGAAATATTACTCTGCATACAAGTGAAAAAAACTTTGCTGGTCATCATTGGCTAAACATTTTCTGTAATCCTTCATGATATTCCTTGAAGAAATACCGCAACGACAAGTATATACTTATACATTGAGTTTCTTTGTGTACCAGATCTAGGAAAGCAGCAGCAGGGGTATAGGCAAGGAACCACCATAAGCACCCATGATATGGCTTGCCCAAACCACTGGACAAGTAAAATCATAAAAACCGAAACCTAGGGTAGCAGGTAAAGCGGGAGGTGAAAAGAAAAAGAACTAGACGGTTTGCTGGGTGTACCCAGGCAGTCGTTATACTGAGAAGCACTAGCTATATTGCAATTGAGCTAAATGTTCTGCATTTGAAGTTGTACGAAGTTCAATCGAATCAATGTGCTTAAGCTCTTCTGCTTTTGATTGCATTTCTTGGAATCAATTAATAGCTTATTACACATTTGCAGGTCTTTAGGGCGTGAAAAGAGTCAAGGTCTCTATATCAGCCTATAAACGTTTCAGTCTATTTTCCTCAGCCTTTGTCATTGTTATTTGCATTTCTCAAGCAAGTGAGATATTTTGAATTTCATAGTTATGGCGATGCGTGACATAGACCTACAAACGTGTTTGTCAAAAAACATATACTTATGTCGTGATTTTTAGCCCAATCAGCAGTTAAAGTACTAGGAAAAGTGCTTATGTAAATGCTTGTTTGTTCAGTACAGATAATCAGTCGCCTAGATAGCCAAAGTAAGCTCCAGATGTTAACACTATTTTCTGGCCGCAATGTTGGCGTACCGTGGAGGTACTGGTCTCTGTAAATTTGTGCAAAATATTTCAACGAATATCTGAGCTTGGGAAAATGCACAGACTTAAAAATTAGCGAAGTGTCATCTTTATTAATCTCCTATAACATCACAATTTCTTGATTTAATCCACTAAATGGTTGTCAAATAAATTTTTTATTGCGTCAGGATTGCGTGACAGTGCAAACCAAGAATTGTTTTGCTGGGGTCAACATACATGTACATTAGCTTCTTTCAGCTTAAATGTACAATAATTTGCTACATGGGTTTCACTCTTGTAAAGACACATAACTCTGTTACAAGAAAATAACGAGAAAATATCGTTTAGTTCGAGATTTTATCTTTATTATACTTAATGAAGTTTCTCGGAGCGTTTTACTTAGGTGTACTCGAACAGATACATTCGTAAACAAATTTTCTAACCTTTCTGCTCTTGTTGCTCAGACGTTCTTGAGTTCGT
>Ga0126338_10003170_pt1 | contig 11486 bp, 9 predicted proteins | sample OrbCmetagenome_2_FD_92529 | JGI IMG/M metagenome (GOLD analysis project Ga0126338, IMG submission 92529) | Coral microbial communities from Petempiche,Puerto Morelos, Mexico - Orbicella C C metagenome | ecosystem: Host-associated > Invertebrates > Cnidaria > Coral | place: Petempiche,Puerto... | reverse complement strand
TGATATTGATTGAATTTACAGAACTATAATTAGGGAATTAAGGAAATGTATTTACAGTCAGAAAACTAGACGTTAGTATAGTTTGCTTTTTTGCCTGAAGAACATCAGATCACTAACCCATGCTCTGCATATCTCGTCCCCTTGTCAAGCCTTTGAGAATTCAGACATCTTAAAGATTATTCATTTATTCATTTTTTTATTTTTATTACAACTCGCATGGTGCGAAATGTGCAGGGAATTAAATGACTAATTGAACACAACCAAACGGTGTAATTATATTAACGTTTCAGGCCATAAAACAGGGTCGCATTTATGCTCTTCGTTACGAGCTGTGTGACAATCTTACGAGATCTCCAGACTTCACAGATCAAGATCCTCGAAGAACCATGCGGGACTTTCTATCTCCCATCGCTCTGTTTGCATCTACCAAAGTTGGTAAAGACAATGAACTTGTGCCTGTTGCTATACAAATGGACTACAAGCCAGGTTAGTTACATGAATATGTATGAGTATTTATCAGAGACGATTAAGTTAGTTCAGTGGGCCAATAACTAAAATCAGCCAATCGGATTGTTCCATTGCCGGTCCAAAATTCTCCAAGTATTGGATCGGGCACTGTCCCGAATGATACCGCATGATCATTCAATTCTTAAAGATATTTTTGGTTGTTTTATGAAAGAACGTACTTCAAACTTAAAAAATTCCTTTTCTTTTCCTACGAACTCTCTCTCCCTTCTGTTTTACACGTGAGTATACGCCTAGTCGGCTCCCAATCAGAATTGCCCGCTTTTTCGTAATCGTGGCATTTTTTCTAAACATTTTCAGTCGTGCAATAAATCTCTTATTAACCAAGCTTGCTTGGGACCGTACTGAGAGAATATTGTCTCTTTTGTATGGTCCTCCCTCGCTCGGTTCGCGCTGTGGAGACCTCGGGTACGGCTGTCACACTTGGTTAATAAGACAAACATATACCAACAACTAACAGTCCGCTTAGTACGAGAAAAAAGAAGCACCGGAAACAACGTCACTTTTCCTTAACTCCTGGCGTTTCGCATGAAATGTATTTGATTTTCAATCTTTGTTCCTTACTCAAAAACTGGCTAAACTTTGTTTCCGCTAGATTCAGCAGTTTACACTCCCGAAGATGGAGACAACTGGTTGATGGCCAAACTTAATGTTCAAATCACGGATATCGGATATGCTCAAATTGCAGAGCATCTTGCTAGGGTAACTACAGCAATAAGAAATAAAAACTATTAACATATTGAAATACAGAGGAGCATTATCATAAAAGTCATGGAAAAATAGGAGCTGTGACACTGGACACCATTAACGGGCCAAACACAAAGTTGTCAAGCTGTGATAATTTTTGACCATGCATTTGAGGTCATTTTAGGCCATATTTTTATTTTTTTAATTTTTTATCTTAGCCGCTTGTTTTGTTTCAGGTCCATTATTTTATAGAGCCATTCTGCGTCTCCTTAAAACGCACCTTACCTCCCATGCATCCACTGAATCAAATACTGAAGTATCACTGCCGAGAGACAATTGTCCCCACTACGTTCGGAACTCCTATCCTGCTCGGCGAGTCAGGGTTTGCAGACGTGCTGTTTGCATATGGAAATGACGGAGCGCTAAGAATTCTGCAAGACATACATCCTCTGACAAGCTGGGAAGTGACAGACTTCAGAAAGAACATCAAGGTATGTGGCGATGTCTGCCTACCTCAACCTTTCCCTTTTGGACCTTTCAAGGCTTTGTGAGTTTCACGAATGGCATTACCAACAATAATCTCCATTTCACCGCTAACGGATGGTCAGGTAGTTTGCCAGAATATCCGGATGCTCCCGCATGCAGGCTAATTCCAATGGTACTATTTATTTTCTGCCAAAAAAAGAAATTAGCCAAACAGATAGTTTCTTCACGAACACCAACACTAAGCTATAGAAGATTTAATTATTATAAACCAAATGTACAACTGAGGAATAAAATCTCCAGAATCTAATAGCTTGCACTTACCTTGTTTCCAAAGCTGAAATTTCTCGTTTTCCTTTCATTTGATGAAAGTGCTGGTAAAGAGAGTAGATGATTTTGTCTTTGTTACGTTCACTTCCATTGCTCAATGGTCACGGAATTGAACTTTACGTTAATTTTCACCAGGGCCGTGGACTAGATGACAGGAAGCTGTTGCCGTACTTTCCTTTCCGAGATGATGGTTTTAAAATCTTAAAAGTTATCGAAGCAATGGTTGAAGATTACGTCAACTTGTAAGTGAGCATGAAGCCCTCATGACTTAGAAGCCTCTTAATTCAGGCTCTACCAAACAGCCCAGGTGTGCCTGTAAATATTTCGGCTTTGTGTGGAACTGGCACCTTGATGATAGAGTTATCTGAGACAAAATTGTTTGCACAGTGCACTGACGACGTCATTGAGGGCCCCCCCAGGGGTCTTGGGGAAAAAAGGAACAGGATCATTTATTTGAAGGGAGCAAGGGATGTTCCAGGGATTAATTTAAGGTGGCTCAAAACAGTTTACAGCACTTAGATTTTAATAGGTTGTCATAACTACCCTTTATCACTTGACGCTACAATCATGGTATCAACAAATTGCCCAATCATTGGTAAACATGTTGTTATCATTTTCGTGACACAATAGGTTACCATAGCAGCAGTATTACCTGCTGAAAACACCCTTAATTACAGCTTTAGGGCTTATGATTCAAAAGCGGCACGGTGAAATTTTTATATTATATCAAATTTTGATAAGCATTATAAGACGCAACTTTTGGCAAAGTTTAAAAACCTTCTGTACATAGGGTTCAGAGCCGCCTTAAATTTTTAAAACTTAAAGGTGGCTCTCAACCCTTTGTTCAGTTTTTTCTAAGCTTTGCCAAAAGTTGCGTCTCATCATGCTTATTAAAATTTGCTATTACAAAAAAATTTCACCGTGCCCTTTTTGAATTATAGGAACCTAAAGCTGTAATTAAGGGTGCTTTTATCAGGTAAAACTGTTGCCATGGTAACCTACAGAGTCACGAAAATGACAGCAACGTGCTCGCCAATGATTGGGCAGTTTGTTGATACAATGATTGTAGCATCAAGTGATAAAGAGTGGTCATAATGAACCATCAAAATCTAGCTGCTGGAAACTGCTTTGAGCCACCTTAAGGGAGCAAAGATATCCCTATGCTATGATATGTAACTTTGGCAGAAAAAAAATTATAGGGAACAATGGAGTTTATCGATAGGGAGCAAGGGAGAAAAAGTAAAACTTTCAAGCGATCAAGGAAACACGCTGTCCTCATCACTGTTTATGTCTTGCAGTCAGAAATTTCTCCGATAAAAATAGAGTAGTTGCTAAGGATGTAGCTAGATTTTACCGTTCCTGTCAAATTTGAAAGAGACCGGTTGAAACCCATTCTGAGTAAATAGTTAAAACAGGTAGCCTCGTACGCGTCCTTTCTTTGTTCTTATGTCTTGAATGCGAGAAGAACTAAACCAACTAGTGGTAAGTCTGCAAATCAAAATACAGCTTACTTGGGAGAGCGATGGCGCAGTGGTGAGAGCGCTCGCCTCCCACCAATGTGGCCCGGCCGGGTTCAATTCCGGCCCGGTGCCTTCTGTGGATTCCGTTGGCGGTTGGCTTTCACCTTTCTCCTAGGGTTTTTTTCCGGGTTTTCCGCTTTTCCTCCCTCTACAAAAATCAACATCTCCAAATTCCAATTCGATCAGGATAAAGAACCCGCATGAAAACAAGCTAAGGCTGATGTGGCTTCCTCTCTAAATATCGTAATTGATTTTATTTATTTTGTTACTTATAAGTGTACTTATTACACGGATAGCTCCTTGAGCCGGCAAGATGAATCAAATCCTGCGCTGTGATTGGCTACCCGAGCGGGCAAGATGGAGCTATCTTGCCTGCTCGGGACTACCGCCGCGTCCCGCAAGAAAAATTTCCCCGAAAGCCATATAATAATTCCTTTATTTACCAAGCTTGTTCGATCAAGATGGCTTGATACTGGCCTCGTTCATAAAAAGAACTTGGCCAATATCCAGCCATCTTGACCTCACACTTGGTCAATAACCCATATTTCTATTTTGATTTTCCTTCGTTCGTGTCCATAGCCACTATTTAAATCGAAAGACAATCAATCAACCTGAACTGAAAAGTGTCAAAGCCAAAAACAAACTTAAGCGTACACAACAGCCACTTTTTAGACCCCTTTGTTAATCCTTTCAGTTGTCATGAAACGCGGTTTAATCGTGTTTAGGTATTATAAAAGGGATAAAGACGTTACAGAAGACGTGGAGCTTCAAGCTTATCTCAATGAAGTGTCACTAGACGGAATTGGACTGAATGGTGGTATTGGAAGGGTAAATATGGAAACTAAGCATCAAGCAAACTGAGTCCATACTTACTTTCAAAAAAGGATGTCGCCTTTATATATAACCCCCGCTTCATATCAGTTAACTAATTAATAACTTCGGTTTAACCTGTTTTAAACAAGAAAATCCGGTAGAAAAGGGTCCGGTGCTGTCCAACCTCTGCCAAGTGGTCAACGACCAAAGGGTCAATAACAAACAAACAAACAAACAAACAAACAAACAAACAAACAAACAAACAGCGCTTGTACTTAGACCCAAACTGATCTATAATATTCACAATATTTTATATGTATAATGTTTCGAGTTGAAAACGTTTGAGTATAAGTTTGTCTCTTATGGTGATGCGGTTTCATGAGATTCCGAGTCTTGTTTAGTTGTATATGCATAAGCTTGAGCCAACAATAACATACCATTACTGACAAGCGAAACAAAAGATATGAAGTTCATATATTTGGAATGCTGGATAGAGATTTAATTAGAACTGGAAAGATTAAGAACGACTATCGCAGTTAAATACACAACTTTCGTGGGTGCGATGAACCCTGAAAAAAGTTCAGGCTTCATCAAATGTTATAAGTTCAAAAGTGTACACATTTAGCTGATGCCTTCCTTCTGGATCGAAACCTCTATTTAAAGATGCCTTACATTTATTTTTCTGAAGTATGTATGAAATAATTCATATTTGAACTGCGGTTGTAGATGAAAGTGAAGAATGATCATCGCAAAAAAAACAAAAACAAAACAAAAAACAAAACAAAACAAATGATCATTCTTCACTTTTATTTATTTTTCTCTTGGATAGATTCGAGGTTTGCCAGCAGGTATTGATTCCAAGGAAGAACTCTGTGAGATACTTAGTCGAATCATCTCGCACGTGACAATCTATCACGCCTCGGTCAACTATGTCTTGGCAGACTACCCTGAATACATTCCCAACCAGCCAACTAAACTGTACGATGACACCAGAGTGAAAGATGGAGAATTCTCTGTTTTTCGCCTTCCTAACAGGCTGACAAGTGCTGTAAGTAAACCTTGTCAAACTCATTAATAAATTCATCAAGTTTGAACAAAGGAAATCATGACCCTGACGGAGATTGAATATATGATCTTAATCAGCAAAAATGTTCACAATAGGTCATTTCTCCGCTTTCTCCTTAGTTTTAGTTTCGATTAAGAAGGTAAATCAGACACTCAAGGCAGTGTTTACACCACATTTCCAAACACCTCGAAGGTCGTCAAAAATACTCCGCTACGCTTCGTATTTTCAACTCTCTTCTCTGTGTTTGGAAATGTGGTCTAACACATTCTTGCGTGTTTGAGATATTACCTCACTATTTGTCACATATTGGAAGGGGGGGGGGTGCATGGTTGGAGGAAGGAAGGGATGGGGACGGAGGTAAACTTCGTAAGTTCCGGTTATAAGGGAGATTTTAGGCACAGGGGGCTCAAAGATAGATATTGAATATTTCATGACTGTAATTTGCGCGCCATTAAAGATCTCTAGTGGTGTAAATTAAAGAGATGGCAAGTTCGACTTGAGTTTAGGAATCTTAAGCATCAAGTCAAATGCTGACTCAAATTCCTTGGGAGAGTTCCTTTGCTCTTTCAATACTTAGAACTACTGTTTTTGTAGCTCCATCAGAAATTGTATCGCTTATGCTAATGAGGCAAATATTGTAAAAAATGATTCTCCAATGAACATTTATTGTAGATTTTTGAAAATGTTTCAGATCCAATCCTCAGCGTTCTTGTCCCTGGGAGAATTTCGTTTCGATTCCCTGTTTGACTACGGCAACGAGCTTCAAGACATTAACGCTGTGAATCTCGTCAATAGTTACCATAGTTACCTAATGACCGTTGTTCAACCTCGCATGCAAGAAGAGAATGAAATGCGGGAGAAGACTGGACATCTGACATATCCATATTTTATTCCAAGATGGCTGCCGAATAGCGTTCAGACCTAGAAAGCCTTGGTTATGTTGGATGGGGACATGCGCTACAAAGCGTTAACCTACTGTTTCAAGTTCCCAAAATGATCAAACCATACGAGGGCATTTTGTAAAGGGTGTGGTTTCTTGATTGATTCCTTTGTATGTAGTAACTGTGATTAGTCACCAAAACTGTAGGTGAAAAATTGTGTCTATTTTGTTACGCATACGCGCGATGAAAGCAAATAAACCTTGTGTAATGTGTGCAAGCGTTTGTTTCTCGTCCTTTATATTCCGCCTCTACGAAATTTCAGATATAGAAAACATAACATAGAGAGACAGGAGGGAGAACCAATGGAATGCTGTGGGAAAACGAGCTGCAAGAGACCTACTCTGGGACCTTAAGTCGCCTAAAGTCGCCTTAAGTTGAAAAAACAGAAAGATATTTCTGGGTCGAGGCTTAATTCTTTCTAGTCACTTTTACACTGAGCAGTAAAAATATGGTCATCCAAAGTCAATTGAACCGAACTGAGTCTACTCTTTAAATACTTTACTTACCCAGTGTAAAAGAGTGACAAAAGTGGGCGATTTCTCCGGCAAAAATCATTATTTACATTTTACTTCCACATTGGACCAACTGTAAACGTTTGAATTTCGTAATTGGACGAACCAACTTGAAGCATAATGTTTATCTATCCTTTTCGTACATTTAACGAAGCCAGGTATTCACATCATCCTATACGTTTCGTGGACTGCGCTACTGTTACCAACGAAAGCTAAGGTACAAAAAAATTGTGCTGTCAACTCTCAGTAAACATGGCCGCCAGGCGAATGTTTGGAACACGCGACTTAGTTTGGCCGCGTGACTAAAGTGTACGCGAGCTCACGCGAGCTACTCGCACTCACGCGGTATGATTATGTTACTTCGACAGGCGTTTACAAAAAACAAGAAAGAAAGCAAATCGCCAAACTAATGCTCTCCGAAATTTGAATACAGTAATTTATTATCGGGTGATTTGAAATAAATCTACATTCGGGAACACTTAGCGAGAGAACTCGAATTATCGTGGCACAGGCCGATGTCTCGTCTCCTTAAAACATGGAAACCAGTTAGCGGCGCAAGGCTTACTGTGAGAATCAAAATGGCGAAGACCAGTGTGTCCGGTATCGATATATTAATTTCTAGTATTTCGTTGAGAAAATGTCGTTGTGGGCATTTGTAATGTCTCAGATGGAAACTACTGAAAGCTTGGAAGGTGTATTTTCTGGTGGTCTGATCAACCATGGTAACAACCTTCTAAAAAGATTCGATTCACTGTCTAAACTGCCAGGGTCATCAAAGTTTTCTGGAGCCTGACAAGTAATTGGTGAAATTTGGCAGAGAGTGTTCTTACAAAGGAACTCAGCATGCGGTACTCATTATGGTATTGGAATATTTTGTCTGACTGAGGCAGGAGTGCAACAAATCGATTGGGTCCCTGAAAAGGACTGAGCAACTTTGGAAAGCCATGCCATGGCCATTTGCTAAACTCCAATGCCAAAATTGGGGAGGTTCAATAAAGTATTCATTCATTCATTCATTCATTCATTCATTCATTCATTCATTCATTCATTCATTCATTCATTCACAGTGGAGATGCCAAAAATATGGCCAATAAATCTACCAAGATATCCATTTTTATAATTCGGGAAGCATTGTAAAATAAATTTATGTAAATAAGCTAAATTAATTTTAATTTCCCTGTTGTTTGAATAATTTATGGTAAATATACAAACATTTCAAATTAAATCAAGATATCTTAAATTTAAAATTGTTGTCAGCGTGAATATATTTTTATTAGTTTTGTTTGGTTTTTTTACTGTGATATCTTCACTAATATTCATACTACCTTGCTAGTATTTATTGTTATTATTATTATTATTATTATTATTATTATTATTATTATTATAGTAACTGTTCAGTGTTGTGGTAATTCTTTCTTAATTAATTCTTATTATTTGTTCAATATCGGCAGTTTTAATTTTTGTGGAAGACCCACAGCCGAACCTGACTTCAAGAAAAAGACATTTTGAAACGTGAAGTTTGAGTAAACAATTGATTACAGTTATTTTTTATTTTTTTTGTTGTTGCATCCATCAAGTTTTGGCGTAAGTATTCCAGCAAAACCACTTCATGTAAACAGGTATACTTTATTTTAAAAATAACAGTCTTATCGCAGAATTTCTTGAAATCTTGATCTGAGACCAGGTAATGATAACAAAGCGCGAGCGGTTGGCGGAACTTCATGATCAACTGTCGAGAAGTTGTGGCATAAACAAGATGATTCAACCTTTATGTCTCTAACCAGTGTGCTTGCAATTCTTATGGATACAAATTCCCCCTGTTTTACCACCAAATTTATAGATGAATCATTCGTTTCCTATCACCTAATATGGCATATACTTCTGAATAAAACACATACCGTGACATCAGAGGACACACCAACGAGATAATCTTCACATTCCCCTGTTGAGTCACCTGGACTCGGCACCCAGTGATACAAGACTGGTACATATGCAACATGATCAAAAAGTCTTTTTTCACTGGATACGCGAGAAAGGCGTCATTTACCAACTCCCCACAATCCCCACTGACTGCAAGCTTCTGAAAATCTAGTTGTCATTTTCTATTCTTGCAAACGATCCACATGCAAAACAAAATTTCCGATTGAAAAACTTAATCTAACTTAAATTTGTTATTTTGTATGTTTTGAAGGTTGCATAAATACGTTTGTCCAGTTATAACTAATGGGTTTACCAAGGTCTTAGCGAACAAAGACTTTAGAGAAATCACCAGAAGACACCTCAACGTACAAGTCATCACATTAATTCCCATCTTGAGAAACCTGGATCCAGCAGCCAGTTATATAAACGTTGGTTTATTTAGAGTTTTTAGCAAATCCCTCTAGGACGAACATTTAATTTGTCCATAAAACAGATATGTTTTGTTCTGTTTTATTGTTAAGCTACACATTGTTTATTGGATTTTCGATCGGGTTTCATTTTCGATTTGCTAACGATGGTGTTATTTCCTGTGTTTTTTGACGTTCTATGGAAGCTGATAACTGTCTAAAAGGTCCTTAAGGTCCTTTATTTAACTTAAATTTGTTAATTTTGTTTGTATCGAAGATAAGATAAATACGTTTGTCCAGCTGTGAGTAATCGGTGGACCAGGATCTTAACGAACAAAGACTTTCCAGAAATCACCAGAAGACATTTCAACCTTGTCCAACCAATTGCCATCACATTCCCATTTTGGGCCACTTGGTTCCAGCGTCCAGTGATGAGCATGTGCTTGAAGTGCAGGGTAAATGTACAATCTATCTTGATCTCTACCATGTCCCCATTTACCGATGTAATAGCTCGCACCATCAAATCCCCACTCATCGCAAACTCCTGCCAGTACCGAGTTGTCATTCTCCACTCTAGCAAACGAGCCACAGGCATCAGGCTGGACATCCGTCTGACCGCTGAAGTACTGGACTACAGCTTCACCAGTGCTGTTAGCGACCGTGGTTACGTGGAACGTACGTCCCTGTTGTTTACTGCAGTGGAATCTCAGTTGAGTGAAAGGCATGTGTGTTGTGAGCTCATTCATGGCACTCTTGGTCAGAAAAGTCTGGTTGTTATGGTAACTGCTGATTCCGCGGTATGACGTCTCCACCGACATTTGTGGGGACGAAGGACTGTCAATTACAACGTTGGAGACAAGGAGCCAGCCTCCTAAAAATCATGCCGATCAGGTAAAAGTTATCAATTATGAATTCAATAAGAACCAGGGAGAAGTGCATGACACAAATAATACCAGTATGAGAAAGGGAAAGGCTGGTTTAGTTCCTTTACGCCCCTGACGAACTGAAAAAAGGTTAACAAGTAAGAAAAATACTTTTTTTAAAAAAGATAGTACATTCATTGATTCAATATGAGAAAATGTTTCTACATAGTTTTTTAAACGGCCATTTTTTCCTAGATAGCTAGCAATCCCCAAAATCCCACCTCACCTCTCCTCCCCCCCCCCAAAAAAATATTGTTTTTCATTATCATTAAGCTACCCCCGTCAGTTATCATGTCGCAGAAGACCTTTAAAGGGTTTCCGCTCTTCTCAGGGTCGATCCAGTACTCGCCGTCTCCTTTGGAGTCTCCTGAGTCCCGGATGTCCTTACATGAATGAGCAGGCTGATTGGAATTCCAACCTTTGATTGCTACAAAACAAAAGATGATGTTTTCAGGAATTGTTAAGCCCACCCATCTTTTACTTGTGATTTCCACCACTCAGTGAAAGAAACTCTGAATTCAAACGAAACTATGTAATATACTTTGACCCTCTCTCCTCCGCAGAGCCTCAAAAGCTTTTTTTTTCGGAGGGGGGGGGGGGGGGAGAATCGGCTGACGGATTGTGGGGGGGGGGGGCGGTCGATCACTCCCGCGCAAAGAGCCTTTCAGTTTTGTTTTGGGGGGGAGGGGGGGGGGTAGAATCCGCTGAACGATATGAGTGCAGGCGCACGGTCGATCCATTCGACTTTGCGTGTGCACGAATTTCGCACGGCGGCTATCTATGTCGAACTTTTTGAACCTCTGCGGAAGAGAGAGACTTTGACCTGCTCTCCTTTCTACCAATCATTTCTGGTTGATTATTATTCTACTCTTACTCGTAAAGGCGGACATGTCCATCTGAAAAGGTCCGCTAAGATATGTTGGACTGTCAACCCCTGACTCTAAATTAGAAATTTCCAAAACTCACGAGTTTCACAGCGTTTTCCCTTGTATCCAGGATGACATTGGCCAGTCTTTATTTCTTCATTCTGTTCACGAAGATCATTGATACATGAAACCTGTAAGTTGGATTAGAATCGGTCAAAAAGCTGTCTATCTGTTCTATTAGTACTTTTTCTCCAATTTTCTGGTTGAGTATACCTCCGAAAAAAATAAATAATAAAATTTTCTTGTTTGCTCAACATGGTAAGTGACATGCAGTTTTGCCTGCAGAATAAAAATGTTGCATAAACTTAGAAGTAACCTACCTGGACGGAACCATAGTATGTAGATCCTTTCTTCCATTTAAAATTTCCTGGTTTCATCTGTCGGGTTTTGTTGTTTAGGTCACAAATGCGTCGTTGTCCATTGTTGCCATCGG
>Ga0126338_10003167_pt1 | contig 11488 bp, 7 predicted proteins | sample OrbCmetagenome_2_FD_92529 | JGI IMG/M metagenome (GOLD analysis project Ga0126338, IMG submission 92529) | Coral microbial communities from Petempiche,Puerto Morelos, Mexico - Orbicella C C metagenome | ecosystem: Host-associated > Invertebrates > Cnidaria > Coral | place: Petempiche,Puerto... | reverse complement strand
TTTTTTTTTTTTATTTGTTTGGGGGGGGGGGGGGGGGGGGGGGGGGGGTCGGAGGATTTTGGGCTAGAGATAGTAACATTTACCTGATCCCCACTTAAAAGTTTATTTTATTGAAGGGATCCTCCTCATAACTATTGATGAATTTCGTGATTCTCCCCAACCGCCCCTCGCCATGTCTTTGCACACATATTCACCTTTTGCGATGGCCCACAAAAGGCACGCTGCAAACAAAAAAGAAACCCTGCAAACAAAAAAGAAACGCTGCAAACTGAAAAGCGAACGCAGCAAATAAAAAAGTACACTGCAAACAAAAAACGAGCGCTGCAAATAAAAAAGATAACATTATGCGCGCGGACTCGGCTAAAGGGACTGGGCAAATTCGTCTCCAGACTCTCCAGAGCTTAAGAAAGTCAGCTTTTTCCCGGGTTTCCCGCGAATTTTGCTGTTCGCCATGTTTTGCTCGGGTTGTGGCTCACGATTATTCTCTGCGGCGAAGTTTTGTCATGGTTGCGGGTTAACAACAGGAGTAAAAGATGATGATTCTTTGTGTGTTGCTGAATTAGAAATGAAATCTTCAGAGAGAAAGCGATCGACATCAAAGCGCTCCTCTCACCTTTGAGGAATATAGAGAAAGAAAAGGAAAGGAACCAAGCTTGATGTTTGTTACTCGTATGTCTGTGAAGAAAGCGAAAAAGGAAAACAGCGAGAGTGAAGTCACCACACATATCGGCCATATAAGGTTAAAAGACGAAGAGCTGAAAGTAATCCGCTTAAAGAGTTGCCATCGATTGGCGCTGAGGAGCTTCTTCGGAAAGGAACCAAAAAGACTGTGAAGTTCAACAGCGATTTAAGCTTATATGGTGCCACCAGTTTTGCGTGGCTGTATCTTGGTAGAACCGAAGTGAAGTGCCTTCCGAGGGGAACGGAACCGTTTACACTACAGCGCTACATAGAGGAACCTTTGAAAGAATACATCTATTTTGGATGCCCGGTTTCTGAAATCACACAAAAGTGATGAAAGTGACGCCGATTTGCCTACTTATGAAGAGGTATAAACATTTTAATTACTGCTTTAGATTACAGTTAATTGTACTGTGGTAGTCACTGGACTCTGTTATTTGATTGATTAGTACTTGAACAGTCCTTCCTCCTGAGCTGCATATTATATAGTTCATAAAATAAATTGAATATCTGAAGGGTTAAAGATTAGCTTGATGTAGCAGTAGTAATTAATGGGTCAGTTTTCATACTTATTGCACTTGATGAAAATGACACAGGAAATAGAAAGTGAAGGAGATACTTGGAGGTCTATGGCAAACCATGCTGTCACAGACAACCTGACAACTAACACATCCACATTCCGCCCAGCTGTCACTTACACAGCTACAAGGAACACATCCACAGACTGCACAGTCCAGAAAGCTACAAGCAACATATCCACAGCTGAGACAGCAGCAAACTCACATACATTAACCCAAGGGATTCAGTCAGCAGTCACAGGTCAGAGCAAATCTGCTTTTGCAAGTTTTTTTTTTCTCTAAAAGGTATTTTACTTTTGTCCAAAAATGATGTGGTTGTGACAGTCATAGTCGTATTTTATTCTTTTTTTGTTTGGTAACAGTTTTATACAACGCACCTACCAAAACTTAACTGTGTTTAAAGTACTGTAAAAAAATATTTAACTTCAGAGAAAATAAATAAATTAATTTGAAATTAATTGATTGCTATTCAATATAACTATTAATGTAAAAAAATGTTTTAAAAATGTAATAAAAAGTTGTATTGATTCAGGTAAGATATACAGAAGACTAGTCAGGAGAGTGTTTTTAAACAATTATTGGATGAGATTTTTTGTGATATCCAGAATAATCAAGGTCGAGGTAGGGGTTATCAGCCGAAGCCGAAGGCTGAGGCTAATAACCCTTACCAAGATCTTGATTATTCTGGATATCAAAAAAGCCAAATCTAATAATTGTTTATTATACAACAAGCACGGTCATCTGTGGGCTACGCCTTGGTCAGAGACACCGCTACGTCACGCAATACTAGAACCACGCACGCATGACTCTGTGGTAACACCGAGTGTCCTTGACATATGATTACTGTATAATCTGCAGCAAAATGATGTCATAGGCGCTGATTTCGAAAATAAAATGTACACTTTCGGCCAATCAGAAAAGAGATAATTCAATGTATAGTGACATGCGTAATTATTTTATATATTGATTGTTTTGATTGATTTACCTACAGATTGATTGTCCTGTTCACACCAAGCTGAAGTTGTCTGCCAATTCACTGCCAATTCGATTTCTCTTCCAGACTTCCAATCTGCTCTGCCTTTAGAGAATCTTTATGAAATTAAGAGGCCCACTGCCAAAGAGGTTCTTTTCAAATCAAAGCCTGTGAACTGACCAAGAGCGACAGTGCCTGGACCATTTGAAAAGGTATATCCGTTCATTACAGGGAACGTCAGTGTCACTGTTGCTGCAGTTTATCACTGAAAGTGATATCAAAAGCTGTGAAAGTATAGATGTGGCATTCTTAACTCATGAAGGCGCTTCTCGTAGACCAGTGGCACATACATGTGGACCACTACTAGAAATCCCATCATCATACCAGTCACACAATGACCTGTCAGAAGAATTTAGTGAATTGCTGCAATATAAAGAGGCATGGCATTTCAACATTGTTTAATAACACCATGAAGTGGTGGCTGAAAACTTTACACTTTAAACTTTTGCAGTTTACTTTTTCATCCAGGGGGAAAATCTTCTTTTTTTTTTCATTTATGGTTAATTATTGTAATCAGGCTTGGATAAGTCTATATATTATTTCTCCTCGATGGTTGAACGACTTCTAAAACTACCTCAAAAATTTCTACGATGTGCGAATTTCCGTTGTACAGGCCACACAACTACGTCGGGACGATCGGCCTGCTGCACGCACCTTGTTGAAGACAGAAAGCTTGTCTGTTTCCTGCATGTGGTCGATATGAAAGCGGAGCAACGATTTGTTATTGAGAAAATTGTACTGAGAAGAGGTGTTTTCGAGCAATTATCGACGGGTTACGGAAAGAGTTTAACTTCCAACTGTTGCTGGAGTGTATTGAATTCCATAAATGCTAAAACTTATGAATTATCTGCTAATCCTTTAGTTGTACACTAGTAATAGTTATCCCTAAATCTGCCCCCGCTTTCTTTTATTTCTGCTGATTGAAAACAATAATATTGTACATTTTTGTATGAACTAAAAATTCTATTTTTTTTTGTTAACTATACCACTTATACTCTTCCAGTAACTTAGGCATCTTACATATACCATGAATATGATCCAAACAATCAATTAAGTTAACTACACCAACACATTCCGTTTAACCCATTCTATCACATGATATTCTTTGCATAATACTCTCACGGAGAATTTGCAGCAGAGCAGTTTACCGTATCTCGTTAGAAAGGACGCGAAAAGTACTTTCTGAAAAAAAAGATAGGTTACCTTCATGGAAACTAATATTTCTTTCACAAAATTTCACTCAGTAGAACTTTATAGGGAAAAAAAGGTTAAAAAATTATAGCGGAACAAAAAATTAAGTCAAACTACTCTGCTGTCCCAATTTGATGCTGAAACAAACCATTTTGTCTTAATATACAAGCAAACGTATCTCGAAAGCAGTACGGAAGTCGAGTTTTTTTTTTTTTTTTCCGAAACGTAAACAGAAGTATCGCGTTACAGTCACCATATATGTAAATTAGAGTCAAGCTTTTTGACCTCAACGAAAACGCTGCAAAACATTTACATTTACATTTGGATCCCTGCAAAGTCACCCAGCCCACACATGAGCTCTACTATTACACTGGAGGCAATTGTCTGGAATACAGTCGGGACGTAGTTCGAAGGTCAGGTCAGTCGGGTCCTCAGGTCTTAATTTTTGTCGATGTCTGTTTGCGGCTCGAGCAATGTGGGCAGGCTTAGGCAGTGATGGGCAGGGTCCTTCATGCAATCTTTCAGACAGAACCTAAAATCACCAAAATCCAGGTGATTATTGTTAGATCCTCTCATACATACTCTTAACTTACTATGCAACTGAAAAAAAAAACTTAGTAACATAGGAATCCATCATATATTGCGATTATGTAGATATAAATCAATAAGTCTAGATTACCTTATTCACAATTGCAGAGGCTGGCTTGAAGACGTTCGTAGTTGCTTTCTTTTTGACATCTGCAAGTATCTTTGATGTAATGGCTGCCCCTACTTCTGCTGGATGGCTGTGGTTACTTTTACCAAGTCTGAACGTTCCCTCATTCTAATTAATCAAACAATCAACCATTGTAAATATGCAGTAAACCAATCTATATTAACCTGTAAATTAGTCAGTAATTAATGTAAATGAATCATGCCATTATCATCAGCTTTGATAGTAGGTCAGCCAACGTTGAGTTTTAAATCATTACCTCTATTACTGTGGCTGAACAGTACAGTTTCTTAAGCCTGTTGCCGCACTGCCAATAAGTTGTGGCTGTTCCTGTCCTTTTCGATGATTTGGTCCTTCTTCAGGACCAGTAGGAATGCCTCTGGGGGCAGGATCTAAAATTGATGGTTCACTGGTCAATGGAGGTAGAGCGACTGCAGGCGGTTCTGAAAAATAACAACAAAAACAATAAGGATATATATGAGCAACATATATATACATATAACCCGCATCGAATTTAAAAGTTACACAGGTGTGCACACTAATTATTTTAAATTTTAATAATAAACCACAGTAACATTTTATTGCTCATCATTCATCATTAAATTATTTCATATTTCATTTGAGCACAACTATGAGATTATAGGATTTTTGCTTCTGGACCAATCCCCCCCACCCCCTCGCCCCTTCGGGATCCTTTATAGAACTAAAATTTGATTGAAACAAAACAATATGAGAAACCGCATATGACAGTTATTTTGGAACCGTTATTTTGTGGGTGTGTCTATTACCTTATATGAACTGATGCATTTACATCAGTGTATCATTTTTAGCATTTATCAATTTTCATACATCATACATCCACTTTTCATCCACTTAGTATCTTATCAAAGTTTTCAGCAGGGTAAGAGTCATCTTCAGGTATTTCTGAAGAGAAAACATGGAAGGTTAGGTAATGATAAAAAAGGATTTTGACAATTGCTACAGAGGTTGAATTATATGCAGTAATGATAACAGTCTTTGACAAAAATGCATTATTCACTTACCATAGATTGGTGTACTTTGAAAGAGGGAGGAGGATCTTTGTTATCTCGTACTGCAGCACGGGACTCTTAGCGGGTAATGTCAGTGCCACATTACTATGACACCAACGATTACAGGAATCACATAGTATAGCCTCTTGGCAGTTGGTAACTTCATTATTGCAGTTCAAGCATGGATAAGCCATCAGTATTCAGGTGTAGAATTTCGCTCTTGTAGATGATACTCGTTATAATCGAGAATGACTCAAGCATTTTGCGACCTCTTTTATACCATGGCCAGGATCAATAAACAAAGAAAAAAACTGCTATTGTCTCACAGCAAAACAATAACAGATGTGGAAAAGTGGATTGAACAAAGACGCTTTATATTCATTTACCGAGCGCGTGTAAACAACCTCAAGGACAATCCAAACACTTCAATTACAGTATCAATTAAATTGGGCGGGGCGTCCAATCATCAAGTTAGCGTCCTTTTTCGCGTTGTTAATGTCAAAGGACTTTGTGTTGTTAATTTCAAAGGACTCTCTTAAGAAGTTTCTTCGGAGCGAAATGGCCTTTGAGAATGGTTGCAAGATCACCGTAAGTTTTCTCGAAACGAGCTTCTGGTGAGCACAGGTCTGATAGGACGTCGTACGCTTTGGAACCGACGACGGATATCAAAATTGCTCTGCGTTTGAATCGTTCGTTTGAATCCGAAGTCACACCGCCCGTTATAAATGTATATTTCGTTGTCAGTAATATTTGTTCATCGTAAATGAAATAAATTGTTTTAAGTTCCATAGAGTCTCTAAAAGAGACTTTAAGTTACACTATTACGCTATTATAAAACGCCAAACGTCGAAACTAACAGGTTTCGCAGTGTTTGCGCTATCTTTACCATTTGTCATCCAAGTCAAATTTGCATAAACAATAATCCACACAATAATCCACACAACAATCGAGCAAAAAGAGTTTTGAAAACCATTATAAATAACTGAAGTTTTATAAAGCAGAGGATTTTTATTAGTTTATAGTTTTTCAAGTGAAACGTTGGTTATTATGTATACAAGCTAAGCGTAACATTCAACCGAAGAAGTTTTGATCACTCTAAACAGCGTGTTTGGACAACAATCGAATGCAGTCCTAGAGTTTAATACCAAGTTGTAGTGTTTGCGCTATCTTTACCATTTGTTGCTAGAAAAGAAAAGCACATCCCTAAATCTCACTGGTCATTCTCGTCATCCAGAAGGAATTGAACTTCTAAAACTACCGTGCGTGAGACTGAACGACTTCGGATTTCGTGTACCCGAGTCGCGCCGAGTTGTTGCTCTAATCTGCACTTCTTAAGCCAAAAATATCGGGTAAAAATTTCTTAGATTATAATTTAGAGCTAATTTAGAACTTAATAGTCTATCGTTTCAGGTATCTTATTTATCGGGCGTTGTGACTTCGATTTCGGGCGGAGTGACAGCGGGCGGAGTGACTAGCGGGCGGAGTGACCAGCAGGCGGAGTGACCAGCGGGCGGAGTCACCGCAATTCCTTTAGATGGTAATTTCGTCATCTAAACACAAGATTCCCACCCGTGTTTCTAGCCCGTTTACATTTGTCCTTAACGAGAATGTATTTTGTCAAGGTATGATTGTTCTATTAAATCCAGTTTGTGTTTTTATTTCTGTTGAATGCTTCATGTTTATAAGATCGACGTACGTGTTGCAGTTTTCGAGACTTGATGACCTCCAAAACACTGGCTTCGATCGATTGAAAATTGTACTGTTTGGACCTGTATTTTTGAAGCTGCAGGAAACAAGGCGATCTCACATTGTCACGCGTTTTAATTCGTAACTCCAAATAACCAATGTGAATTGTTCTGTAAATTGCAGAGGAATTCGTCGGATAAGCGAAAAGGATGTGTTCCCAAAGCGGTTCGCAGATGTTACACAGTCATATTTTCGGCACTATTACACAGAATCTTTGTCGCACTGCTGATTTCCGAACCTTCGAAAAACTGCGAGTCTAACAATTTTGTTATCATGTTATTCTAAAGGATTAATCTTCGACTTTCATCTAAATCGAAAGAGAAATAAGTGTTGGTTAGCGGCGTACAGTTGCGACCTATTTACAATCAGTGTATCGGTCGTAACGCTTCTCGATCATGATCGATAACACAACTTCGCCGGTTATGTTATAGATACTGCGGGATTGGAAGATATAGGTTGTCGGTAGTATTTCTACAAATTGCGGGTTAGCTTTAAGCAGAAAATTTATGAAAATAGCGTTTGAAAGTCTGCGGAACAAATTCCAGTGACAGTTCTTCAATGGTTCTCACAGACGGCAGTTCGCTTGTTTCGGTTCGACAAAATCAACCATCGTTTACGTCTTTATTGTACCATTAGCCGATCATCGTCAGTTAATTGTACAGTATATCTTTCTTTAAATCTGGGATATTGCTGCAACAGCCAATAGCACCTCTGGAAGGCGTTTCTGCGCACTTTTCGAATGTGTATTGCACCATCTTGAAGGAAATGAGAGGACGTGATCGAGATATCCAACCTTCCTGGGTAGACGTCACAACAGCCGCTGGACCCATTCTCCTCAAATTCGGTCGCGAAACAAAATGGCGGTGTTTTGAAGCTATTTTCGAGATTTCGTCGGGGCACAGAAAATCGAGGATTGAACCGAATCCAAAAATTTTTCCGCAGAAGTATTTCAAATAACAAGTAGATTCGTTTTAGCGCAAAAAATAAATAAATAAATAAATAAATAAAATAAAATTGGGGTTAGGTGCACTTTAAGAAAGAAAGCTGTTGTTAATAGTGTTATTATCGTATTGTTTGTATCGTTAATGCCCATACATATTCCAAAGAAAGTTCCAGATTAAGACCATTACGTCGTCGCAGATTTCACAGCGGCTAAGAGCAATGGTGCAATGATACAGTTTGTGTTGATCAAGTGATGTGGTGTCTACAGTAATCAATGAAATCATCAAGGCCTGCTTTGGAATGTGCACTGCGTTGTGACTGTGGTCCTAAGAAAACAGTTAAATTTTTAAAAGCGCGGTTATAAGATCTAAAAGATCTTCTATTTGGTTACTCATTGCGGCCACTGATTTATTACTCATTGCGATAGAATTAAAGTAGAGTAAGTAAAGTAAAACCTTTATTTAAGTGTCTATGTGTTTAGCCTAGATAGACTAATTGGGGACACTAGTAAAATAGCAACACTAATTGACATACGGTGCTTATAAAATCTGAATATTTACTGGAAAATGATAGAAACTTAATGAGCATAAGAGATCCTATGTTAGCTTATTGATTATCCATTGATTATGCACTGATTAGTCATTTGTTACCTCTGTAATTATGACCCAGTCAAACAAAATTCTACGATCTCTATGGTAGCCTGGGACTGCCATAAAAAAACCCATTGTTTTTGTTTTTGCTTTTTCAGTTGTATTTTCTCTGTTTCGTTTAATGTCATTTTGGTTTTTTCAAATCACAAAAATATTTTAATTTAAAATCAAAAGTAAATAAATCAAGGAATTAATTTAAATCAAAGAAAATATGTCAAGAAACAAAATAAAAAAATGATTTTAAAAATGAAAGTAATTTCAAACGTAACCAAAATTTGCTGCGAAATAAATTAAAAAAAGAAAAGAAAAAATAGTTTGAAAAAAAATAGACATTTTAAACTAAATTAAAAACAAAATGTCTATGGCCTATCGCTGCCATAGCGGAAAAAAATTAAAAAAAATAAAAAAACGCACGCGTGGCCTATCGTTGCCATAGACCAGAATGCATTTCGGTGCATTTACCAAGGTCAACGGCAAACGCTGATTTATTTACTTTTCATTTTAAATTAAAATATTTTTGTGATTTGAAAAAACCAAAATGACATTAAACGAAACAGAAAAAATACAACTGAAGAAGCAAAACAAAAAAAAAACAACAACAACAACAACAAAAATTCCAAGAAACTTGTTAAGACAATGGGTTTTTTGTTATGGCAGTCCCAGGCTGCCATAGATCTACAGAGATTGGTGCTTGTAGCATTGTGAAAGAGATCGAGACACCCTTTACCATGTACAATAGAAGAAACATTGTTTATGATTAAAAAGTATTTTTTACGGCGATAACAACTGCATAATACTTGGTAGTAATTGATTGTAAATACCGTATCAATAAACTGATAAACTGCAATCAGTATAAAATGAATCTGGAATTTTAACCTGAATATGGAACACTCTTGGTCAAGAAGAAAATTACTTAGCCGTACAAATTGCTTAAACTTTGTTTCATAATAAAAGCTACATTTTCTTATGCATGCCATCTCTGATAAAAGTCTCTCACTTTTGCCGATTTTGTATGCTTGGAGCGTGGTATTATCCACGGAAAACTGTGTAATTCGTTTGATTTACAAGCTAGACCAAGACCTATTTTCGTATTGTTTTCGGAAAGTTCCACGCGCATAGTAAATGGTATTGTAGACGAGTCCGAGGATTGTTAACAACGTTAAAACCATGCTTTGTTTTATTACAATGTAGAAAAGGTTTTTTTACAATATTACGACTCTATTTCAGAGCCATAGTCGCATGAGATATGCTTGTACACATAGCAACCCCGAAATCCTTAGAGATTTTTCTTTTTGTAGGGATTGACTTCCCCGATAACATAGCGTTTTCCGCGCGATGTGAAGGAGTGCGAGAGTAAAACTAATTCCTTAAACATTAAAAATCAACTGGATGGCGAGCCGACTTCAACCTGAAGAAACAAAGTGTCATCCACGACGAAGCGCCTTGAAAAAAGTTTCTCGTGAGATATAAACGTCGGAAACCCCCGCCCTGTGTTCTCTTCACTCACTGGCCTTGCAAAGTGTTTTAGGGCATTGCTTGGACGGACCCAATTGCTAAAGTTTACCCGTTCAACTGGATCTTCATGTTGATCGATTAATGTAAACTTCACTTTCTTTTTGAAAGGCCAGGGTAATATAGCGTCATAGTCACCTTTCATGACGACGATGAACACCGACAGGTGAGTATTCCTACAGGACACACTACCATTAGGGTAAATTTTAACTTTTAACTTGTAGCCATAACTGCCAGTCAAAAATGGACCATATTCTACTACTACGTTTTCTCTGGCCTTCGCCTGTCTCAGAACTTCACTAAAATTGTTAATCTTCCAAACAAACACTACTGGGAAATCGGGCTCAGTTTTTCCTGCATCCTCACATATTTCCTTTTCGAGTTTGTCGACTTTCTCCACCAGTTTCTTATTTGTTTCTTGCATTCGACTTAACTCTACTTCTGTATTACTTAATCTTAATTCAGTGTCGTTTAATTTCAAACAAGCTAAATCAAGATGGAGCCTCGTGGAAAATTGAAGATGGGATTCCACTTGTCTTCGTTGAACCTGCAAGAAAATACTGATGAACTTAAACTGGAAGGTGGATGCCAAGATGAATGGTTCCTACGCATTCTATATACAAAGTTTATTTTTGTTTATTTTAATTCGGTCTGTAATCATACGAGGGATAACAAAATCGGACGACCGCGCAGCGGGAGTCCGATTTGTTTATCACGAGTATGATTACAAATCGAATTGGACGACACGAAGTCTTATTACCAATTAATCATAAAAATTACAATTTCCGAGAAAAGGAGAATACCAAGGTATAAAAGAAAGGGAAAATTTGCATTAAAAGACTGACAAAGGAGGCGTAAATTGTTTAATGTCTCTCTGAAATTGACTACAGTCAAAATGGATTTGCTGGTTGCTAAGTGATGAGCGAAAAATAAGTCTTATGTCAGTCAAAGACGCAACCCTGCATGAAAAACGCACAACTGCGCAGAACAACTTACCAGAATTTCGTAAAAATCAGCACGAACGCTAAACAGGGCAGTTTTTCCTGCAACGTAAAATGTTTTTGAGCTGAGTCGATCGACAGCTCACTTCAAGTCGTAAACGAATCAGAGTCAATTATACAATAATGATTCTTCGTTTGCTTGGCTTTTCGGGACGGGGACTTTCTCTTAAGTAGTTGATGTTAAACACACAGCTGTTAAAAATTTGAAATGGCGCCGAGAGATTCTGTTTAGTGGCCATGCTGTGCATGGACCACGGCATACCGGTCAATGCTGCCACATTCCCTGAGGAAGAAACTTGGTTTGAACTGATTGGAACTGCTGGTTGAACATTCTCCTTCATGCATGCAGCTGATGGATTTGCTGAAGCTGCAGGCACCGAACTGTGCGAAGGGAAACGACTTGTTGATGAA
>Ga0126338_10003166_pt1 | contig 11489 bp, 9 predicted proteins | sample OrbCmetagenome_2_FD_92529 | JGI IMG/M metagenome (GOLD analysis project Ga0126338, IMG submission 92529) | Coral microbial communities from Petempiche,Puerto Morelos, Mexico - Orbicella C C metagenome | ecosystem: Host-associated > Invertebrates > Cnidaria > Coral | place: Petempiche,Puerto... | reverse complement strand
TAACCAAACACCTTATTGTTGACAAATCCACGGTCAGTTCAAAGTTTAGTTGTTACCTCGTATGGTCAGCAACAATTACGGCAGAAAACATTTTATTTTAATCTGAATTTCAATTAATCCACTCATAATTGTTATAAACGCTTTCAAGAGTAGCCTCGGTTAAGTTTTATCGCCTATACAATGTAATTTTTGAAGTTTGTTCGGTGATCTTTCTCTCAATAGAAGACCTGCCACGGTGCTGGTACTTCTGCGCTCGTCACCTCAAGTCGTCTTTATGTTTGACTGCCTCGACCAATCACCGTTAAGCACCTTATACAATGATCTACAAAAAGTAGATGAAAGGAAAATGTCTGAGCTTTCCTGATCGACATTCAAAACTTCAAACGATAGCAACTGACGGGGGAAGTGTTTTGCTATAAAAAGCTGCCGCTCTCGAGGAAACTGATCTAATCATTTTCCCGTGTGAACGACGTTGCGTCACCCACCAGCCGAGCTAGTTGTTTTCTGAACGATAAGTTTTGCTTGGTCATTGATTCAGGGATTAAGTCTGGAGGGCTAATTGAACTACGAAAAAAGTTTGGATAACGTTTTGATCTACGCTTTTCATTCTGATCAGTTGAAATCTCCACTATCTTGGCAATAACTAACAAGAACATGGTTTCTACTTGGTCGACTGACATAAGATGGTCTAAGCTTCGCCAATTTGAGTACGGCGAGCCAAACAACCACGCCGGGGAACTGAAAAAAGCTTTGCACACTGCCAGCGACGAAAGCGACGATGAATGGCTGGCTCAGCTCGAAAGAGACTACGCTACAGCGAAGCGAAAACATCGAGCTTATTGGACTTCCCTGGAGCGAGTTCTTGCACTTGCGCTCATAATTTTCATCATTATTACCGTATCTTTAGCTTTTGTTCTGATGTATAAACAATATCACATAGCGGTGATATTCGGTAGCAGTGGATACGGTCCAGATATCTGCGAGACCCCAGGATGTGTGGCTGCAACATATAGTATTTTAAATCACGTGGACAAAGCAGTGGACCCCTGCGATGACTTTTACAATTACGCGTGCGGAAACTGGTTCAAGCGCATTTTTATCCCACCGGGTCATTCAAAATGGACCGCTTTTCATCAGGTTTCCGACAACAACCTGATTATTCTGAAGAAGATTCTTCAAAAGGCACACTTTGGTGTTAATGAAACTGCTACGATCTTCAGTAAAGTAAAGGATTATTTCTCAGCTTGCATGAATAAAACCGTGGTCGAAAATCGTGGTGCAGGGCCTCTCAATAAACTTATTCACTTTGTGGGATCTTGGACAATAACCAACGCTTCCGACGTAGGGCCCTGGTCTCCAGAGTCATGGAATTTTGAACAAGCCCTCAGTAGAATTCACAAACTGAAGAGCATGCCTTTGTTTTATATGTTTGTATCGGCGGATGATCGGAACTCGAGTCACAATATCATACAGGTGGGTGTGGTGTACTGCTAGGAATAGAGTATGCGTGTTCTCTAGCAATAGCTTTGCTTTTTCCTTAAATCGCAATCTTTAATTAAATTAGAGGAGGAAAAATGAAAAGTTTTTTTTTACACAGCGGCTAGCTCTCCTTTGAGCGATATGTGGGGGACTCCGTTATCCCTCAAGCTTACATGATAGAGAGTAAAAAGCTTTGAAAAAAAGAGCAATTTTGCTCTTCGCTACTGAAGCGAATGTTGAAAAAGTACAGACGTGGGCCCTAGTGGACCATCGACGGCAGGTTAACATCAAATACTGTATGAAGATAGGTTGAGAAGAATGCAGTCAATAAGGCTCCTTGTAGAGGTCAGCATCAACAATGACGATAAAACAAGAATTTCAGAACTGCTTAGATGTCACGCAGATAACTCCCAAGTTCACTCCTGACAAGGGTTTAGCCCCGACCAAACGATCGCAACATTTCAACGCAACATATCACAACATTGTTGGGTGCAACATGTTGCGCGCGTTTGGCCACCCTGTTGCGACGTGTTGTGACAATTGTATGTTGCTGACTCAAATTTGACCATTTTCAAACTTGAACCAACAACACACAGCATATCATGACACGTCGCACCAGGGTGGCCAAACGCGCGCTAGCTGCGCCCAACAATGTTGCGTTGAAACGTTGCGATCGTTTGGTCGGGAGTTACCTACACGTTATGTCCGCTCCGCCTCAGCCAACTCATTGAACCACACCGGGGGTTGTACAGCCCCTGAAATGATCCCGACCCCGAAATGATCCCGACCCCGAAATGATCCCCGTTTTTCTTGTTATCGACCCCGAAACGATCTCCAGTGAAACTTAGGAATGGCAACGAAACATTGAACTATGGATCGCTCCACGATAAAGAAAACTAAAGTCATTTTGGTCTATGTATCGATATGAACAACTAGAAGAGAATAAAAAAATTAAAAAATAAAAGTCGGTAGCGACTTTATGGTAGTATAATTTGTAAAAGTATTTTTGAATACCCCTCCCTTTTTAGGTCCAGCAAGCGGGTATCACATTGTCAGACAGAGATTATTACTTTAGAAACGAATCAGACAAGGTAAATATCATCTTAATATAAGTGGTTTATCCACTCTCTTCTTTTTTGCATTTATGTAACATAAAATAACCCGACACGTGCTTATTCTGACACTCGACGCGTTCGCGGTAGATGACTTCAGTAAATTCTTTAATCACTCTTGCTACTTACTAGGTTTACTAGGTTTACTAGGTTGAAAACTTTTTAGCTCAAAAAATGGCAATTACTTGGATGTATGGCAACGCTTTTGGTTGGCATTTGTGAGAACCAGGTTCCATTGAACTCGTGCAACACATTTGGAGATAGAAAACAAACCTTAATGCCACTATAATTACATGTAAAGGAGTTTGGCCGCTTGGCCCCTGTTGTATTATTTTAGTTCAAACTCTAGATAACAAAAAAAAAAAAAAAAAACATTGTAACGACTTCAGTCCATAAAGAAAGCATTGATACAATAGTTCAGTAACTGTATAAGGAAAGAATGACCGAAACTCGAGTTCACAGTCTAGTTGAAAAACTGGGATTCATTGATCATTTAGTTGAATGAGTAAACAATTGTTCTACCCAGTCTTGAGCAATAACGTGTGATTTTAGTCAACTCGGCTTACGGTCTCGTTGTCAAGGTATCCATCGTTTATTCCAAACGCTTTTGGCCATAAACTCTCGGGTGTATTTTGTAGGTCCTGCAAGCGTACAAAGAGTTCATGGTAAAGGTAGGTACACTCTTAGGTGGTGAGGCGAATAGCACACGACACCAGATGGAGGAAGTGTTTCAACTTGAGAAGAAACTTGCAGAGATCTATGAACCGAAAGAACGGCTGAGAGACATGGAGAAGATTTATCACAAGATGACGGTCGCCGAACTTCAACAACTGGCGCCTGCGGTAAGAAGTGTTTTTTGTCAACTGCCCAAAGGTTAGAAAGTCTCCTAACTGCTCTTAGTTGGTTCCAGGCGTTCATTTAGTTGAGATTAAAGAGGAAAGGTCGAAAGGCGGTGAGAGAAAGTAGGGTAGGGGTGTGGGGCGTTTTTCCGTCCTGCTATCCTATCCTGTATGTTCTCTCGCTTTTTATTGCGCTGCTCCTCCACTCACTGAATGGCTGGAACAGGGAAAACCTCTCTGGATACATTTCTCTACGTACTCTTGGGAGATCTTTGCTTAAATTAAGATATTTTTGTCACCAATCTGATTAAGTCATTTATTTTTTTTCCAAGGTGTAAAGCTAGAAACAAGGCTCTGGATAAATCGTAGATCATATGGGCACACCAATCGCTGCTATTGGATAGGCATTCTCAGCTAGCCTTTGTGTAATTTTTTTCACTTCTTAGTTAAGCGGAAAAACACTGGGCATTTATTTGGGTGTATTTGACCTCATTTTACTGTTTTATTTTCTGCTTTATAGATTTCATGGTTGGATTACATGAATGCGATGTTTAGCAGCCCAGTCACACATCAGGAGTCTTTGGTGGTTTATACACCGGAGTACTTGAAAAACATGTCCAACCTCGTCATCAGAACAGATCGAAGGTAACTATCATGGTAGATAGCCTAATCGTGTCGCTAACAATATGAAAACAAACAAATGAACGAACGAGCAAACATTCGATTGGCTCAACAAAGAACAAAGTACAAAGTACTTTCCTGGTCGAGAAGAAGGTAGTTTTATAGGCATACAACTGAACTGAAAAGAACTGGATGTAAACTTGTTAAGAGCGCTGACCAGGCACTCTTGGCAGCGTGTGTTAGGTCAGCTCAATGCCACTTACTGTGGCTCAAAGTATGAACCCCTGTTTTTCCTATTTTACTCGGTCCTACCCACAGACGAAAGAGAGGGGCTATTTTTCTTCGTCTCCGAAACTACGATATTACTGATGTAACCTGTTGGAAAAAAACTAGCAGCTTTTCCTTTTCTTTAACCGGTGTGAGGCACTGTTTTCAAATGATTAGTGCGCTGTACTTTGGGTCAATGAGTCTGGATCAAAGCCCTAGTCGTAGTTACTGTGTTGTGCTCTTGGGCAACACAATTCACTCTCACATTGCCACTCTCAACCCACGTGTACAAATGAGTACCGGCGACTTCAATGCGAGCGCTAACCCTACAATGGACTAGCATCCAGTCTAGGGAGGAGAAGAAATACTTCTACTCGGTTAATGCGACGGAAATCGGAGATAAACGTCTGCCTGATGCCTCACTGCGCCCGAACGCAGACTTTACCTTTAGTGATTTTCATTTTACAGAATCCTGGCCAATTACATGGTGTGGCATCTTATCAAGCCGCTGATAGGAGAGCTGTCCAAACCGTACCGTGATGCATCATTGGAACTGCTGAAAGTGGAGAAGGGGGTGGAAGCTGGAGCCCCGCCCTGGAAAAGCTGTGTCACTAAAACTAACTCAGTCATGGGATTTGCCACAGGTTACCTGTACATAAAGGAACAAGCTGGGAAAAACGCCAAGCAACAGGTCAGAACGTGGGAGAAATTTCTAAACACATTTAGTCGTAAGCTAGACGTGAGTTTCTTTCCTCCCGAGAAAGATTTTCAACACCCTTCCACGTGAAAAATGTATAGGGAATCCAGAGGTTAATTAGTGCGGTACGCTTGGCCGTACGCCGATGATTGCCCAAGTGTATGCATGACTGACAATATTGTACATTTTGTTCTTTTACCAGGCAGAGGAAATGATAGCCGAGATCAAGGACGCATTTAAAACAAACCTACCCCAAGTGAAGTGGATGGATGAGGAAACGAAAACCAAAGCATTGAACAAGGTACAACTCTCTCTTTTTTTCTCCATGGAGTCCACAAATAATGCACGAATTACGAATTCTAAACATACGCGCAACATCTTATCGAATAGATTTATTCTAGCTGCATGATGTTTCTGATGACGTTGTGGCCCCTTTTCACCGTTTTTCTTTAGATTACGGCAACCTTTGACATGATCGGTTATCCAAAGTGGATAGAAGATCCAGAAAAGCTGGATAAATATTATGAAAATGTAAGTAGGGGAAATGGGGCGTGAGTACAGCTTACGTAGGATGTATGCATAATACAATATTCTGTCCCGAAATTTAAACAAAGAAAGGTTTTGGCCCATAATTTTACGCTTACTTTAAAGAAACTAGTTAGACAGTTAAGCTATGCACTGATTAAACAATACCCAATTTATACTCATGTTAAATTCATGAACTTTTAGTGAGGTGACAATGTCATTTGACAACAAGGAACATATTAGTTTGATATGAAATAGAAATTTCATAGAACATGTCAGTTTGATACGATCTCGCATCTAGATCCCGGGGAGGATACATATTCAGAGCATTTAGTTGGAAGCAGATCTTTCTAAATGCGATGAGAGAATGGCGAGATCATCATAATTGCAAATTTATGACAACCAAACAGGATATGTGAAAATGAACGGAATTTATAGTTTCAAACAGCCTGTTTAACAATTTTTGCCTCATGCTTGCTTACATTTTGATTACGTTTCGTTCTGTTGTTTCTTTGACAGCTTACAATCGGTCCTGATAATAGTTTTGAGAATTACCTGGAAGCCAGAAGATTTTTCCACAACAAGTCTATGAACAGGCGCGGAAAGCCAGTCGACAGACAAGAGTTAGTGTATAATTTATCATCACCATTATCAATTCTTGCTGGTCTCTTTCTTGTGGCCTGGCTAATATGCAAAGGCAATGAGATGAAAAACCCAGGTTCCTCTGGAAGTCATCTTTAATTTATAAAATTTACCTAAATAGGTAAATCTAGGCACTTGACAATTAGGGGAAATTTTATCATCTAAAGAGGTAAATCGCAGTAGGATCACAACTCATGCAGTAAGGCGCACTCTCATTGTCAGTGTTTTTAAATTAACACACGTTCTAATAGTCGATCAAACACCTTTGCTTTTGTTGGCTCGAGAAGAGATGCTCGTATTCCACCACAACTTCAACTGTGGCTACAAGTTCTGCTAGTTCAGACCTGTTCCCAATGCGTTTTTTCTCACCTTGCTGTTGTTTCTTTTATCAGATGGCACATGACTCCAGCCGATGTTAACGCGTACTACAACTCTCCTAACAACTACATAGGTTCGTTACTCTCAAATTCATCTTCACTTGAACTTTAATTTTTAGTTTAGCGACTTCTAAGGTAAAGTCATTTCCTGATTTTACTTTTTCAATTGTCTGTCCAAACAGCTTTCCCGTCGGGAATTCTACAGCGACCGTTCTTTGATCCAGAATTTCCACAGTAAGTCAATTAAACATATATTCACTTAAAGGTGTAACATTATCTTAGTATCTCATTTCTACATCCTGGAATAGATATACTACATGCAGGCAGTTTTTCTTTGGACACGATCTAAACCAAGAAAGCTCTGAAGCCTTTTTTGCATGCGTGATATGTCGACAATGTAGCCAAGGCATTCATAGCTTTCTTCAAGGGCGTCAAAATACAAGAGTGGTAACAATAAAATAATAAGCCAAGCAAGGAAAAGAAGATGGCGACTGGTACATTTATCCATAGTAATTCGTGACGCACAAACGCTTAACAAAACGCAATAATAAAAACGTAGAGAAATTTTTTAAAAGCTTCAAACCTGGCATACAAAATGCCGTTAATAAAGTGACAAATATTGCCAAAATATGGCTTTCTTTGTGCGTAATATAAGGGCTGTGTTAGGTTCGCAAGGTATTGTGGTAAAATGTACAGCCACCAAAATTTTTTTCCTACGGAGGACTGGGAAAGGTTTCTTCTTGCCAGCCAGCACTTTCCTGTCAGTCGATAGATTCCATAATCTTTGAAACTCAGTTTTCCATGCATCGGGAAAAAAGTTTAAATTATGAATTGCTTTCTCAGGTCGGTCAACTATGGAGCAGTCGGCGTGGTAATGGGACATGAATTAACTCATGGATTCGACGATCGAGGTAAATTTTTAGGCATAGAAAGCAACAGTCAATTGGTGGAAAATACCGTTTATCTTAGGTTGGTTGTTTTGATTGTGTGGTCTTGTATGGCATCTTAGAGGGACCTTTCGAGTACGTAAGACACGAACCACAACATCACAAGCAGTGAAAAGCGCTACATGATACCGGAAATGATAGCCAACTACACTTGGTAGGAAGATGTTTGTAAGAATTTATCCAAGTTTCTGCACAACACGAGAAAACGTAACATGCAGATTCCATCAAACATTCTTTACTTAATTTGACAATCAGTTATAGAGCGGTTTTCAATTGAGTGTCGTAAAACCAAAACCAAGGCAATCACAAAGGACACAGACAATCCAGTGAACCAATCAAAACTCGAAGTAATTACATGTAGCAGACACGGAGCGCGGGAAAATGTGTGCGAACGAGTCACGATTGGTTTTGGCTTTACTTCTGATTGGCTGAAAAATTGGCGCGAGTTTTTTCAGCCAATCATGTAGCGTAGTAAGTGCAAAACTAATTACTTTTCGACACTCAAATGAAAACCGCTCTATAACATAAACTTTCCTCACATGTGGAATTTTTTCGCAGGTCGCTTGTTTGACGAGCATGGTAACCTGGCCAGTTGGTGGAACAACCAATCAGTGAGAGCGTTTCAAGAACACGCTTCATGTATGGTGAATCAATATGCCAACTTCAGTGTGGCCGGAATGAACGTAAGTGCTCGACCACAAATTGAACAAACACTTTTAAATAAAACCCTAAGATTGCAGATTTCCGAGACACTACTTTGTTTCTCCCCATTTTAGGTCAATGGAAAACAAACACTTGGGGAGAATATAGCAGATAACGGAGGACTTAAGCTCGCCTACGCCGTAAGTTCACACCTAAATTCGCTTTTGATAGTTTACAAACAAGCCGGGTATTATAAGATAAATTCAATTGCCAAAACAAGATAAAAAAAAATTCTTCTTTGTAGTGACTTTCCGTTTTCTGATTAAAATGATCGCCAATATGAGCCAACATTCTCAGTCAGTCAATATTTTCCTTCTTTCGCCAACCAATCACGAGGTTTTACAACAAATTGCAATCGTCTCATTGCAATATTTTGCCTTTTGTGATTGGCTAAATGAGATGATTTTATGCCAATCTTAGATAAAGATAAGAACTTTATTAACGTGCCAAAGTCGCTAGCGTACAATGTATACTAATTGGGGACACCTAACTACGATTACTTATCTAATAATTAATTAGAGAATACTTAATTAATTAGAGAATACTAGTCTCCATAGATATTGATAGGTTGCCTTCTTGTTGACACTCAACAGGCGTACCAGACCTGGGTCGCAAAGAACAACAGAGAATTAAAACTACCGGGCTTGGATTTCACACCAGAACAACTGTTCTTTCTTGGATTTGCGCAGGTGAAGTAATTTTCAATTTCTTCAACTTTGCACCTATCTCTTACAATCATCGCTTTTCGGTGTAGTCAGTGATGACCGACCCACTTTCACCGAAAGCAAGGGTTTAATTTTTATATAACCCTGGTATATATCAGACACACATATCGCTCAGGGGTTAGTGATGATCTCAAACTGGGATAAACTTATCCCAAGGAATTCAAAATGAATATATAGTAGGATATAAGAAGAGAGTGCAGCCGTCAGCAGACGCTAATTAAGAAAAAAATGGACTCTTACATTTCTCGTCTCATTTCTTACATTTAGCATTTGCTTTTTGAACCTTTCAAATATATGAATGAGTCGCAGATCTAGAGAAAGTCACATTAGCCTCTCTGCTTTTCATTCGGGTAGTCTATCCTGGTAGAATTGGAATTTGGAGATGTTGGTTTTTTTCTACCTTAATTTGTTGGAATATTTGCTTCACTTCAGTTTGTTATTTATTTTTTTTTATAACCTTGACCTTCTTTATTCTAGGTTTGGTGTTCAGCAACGTCTGACGAACGTGCCCAGCATGCTTTGCTAACCGATGTTCACAGCCCTGAGAAAGTTAGGTTAGTAGCTCAGTTGACTGAAGTCAAGTCAAATTTGGGAAGAGACTATTACAGTCAAACCAAGTGAAGCGTACCCCTCAAGATTACATTAATGAATTAATTATTTGAATAGTGAACCTGCTAGTCGTTTCAAGAATGCAATAATGAATTGACTATTTGAATATTGAACTTGCTAGTCATTTCAAAAATCAACAGTAAATTGATTTTTTTTTTAACATTAAACCCATTAGCCGTATTCTTGGAACCACTAGTGGATCCAATTTTCCAATAATAAACTCATTATTGCATTTTTGAACCGACTAACGGGTTCAATATTCAACTGAATGATCAATTCATTAATGTAATCTTGAGGGGTACGCTTCACTTGGTTTAACTGTAAACTTGAGGAGAAAACACGTTTCCTCGTCTTATATATACATAATAATTCAAATTTTTAATTTTTGTATTCCATCATACCACCTCCCAACAAAAGTGATAAAACTGCAAACAGTTTCTGAATATATCTTTAAAAAGTGAAAGTTGAGCTTTAGATAGACACATCTGTATTTATTAACTAAACGCTTCAGATCAAAATATGTAAAATAATTGATTCTAAGAAGTAAATGGGTTTCATCTGATTCAGTTTAACGTTATTTTGTAGAGTTCTGGCAGCAGTCGCCAATTCAAAGGAATTTGCCGAGGCTTTCCAATGTCCAGTGAACAGTTCTATGAACCCTGTCCACAAGTGTCACGTCTGGTGATGGATTAAGACAACAAACAAAACAAACAAAATAGTATCTTTAAGCTATGTTGAGCTATATTTAGAAACGGCAGGAAATTTTTCTTATTCTGCGTTGCTTATTTAAGAACAGCTAGGACATTGATTTTTAACAAAAGCCACAAACGATTCTAGTGACGAAGTCGGAGTCGGAGTCGGGGTCGGAATCGTAGTCGGAGTCGCAAGAGATAGCTTACGAATTAGTGAAAATCGAAAATCGGAGTCATAAGCGGAGTCATAAGCCCGACGGAATCGGAGCCGGAAGAATCTGAAAGCATCCATTTCGTCAGATTCCGTTTACGACTCTGTCAATTACGATCTCGGAAAACTAGTAGATTGTCGGAGTCGGAAGCAAAAGCGGAGAACCAACCAATCACAAGGTGCTGAATCGAGCATTGTAATTGATTTATTTTTCTGCTTCTGCTTCCGACTCCGACGATCTAGTTTTCACGAGATCATAAGCGACGGAGCCGTAAGTAGAATCGGTGTTCTGCGTCCGACTCGGTTTAATTTCCATTAGGTCGTATTCTGTCGTATTGCTCTACGCTTCTGATCACGACTTCGTCGCGAGCGAAAACCAGCCTTTAGCAATGACTAAAACTGTATACTGAACAATGGGGTTTTAAAAAATTCAGAATTACAAAGACAGTGCATAGAAAACGTGAATCAAAATCATGATAGCGGAATATGATAATAACCTCCAGCTCGTATTTTGTAACTGTAATCTATCACTGAATAATGCAATCTGAGAAATCTATTCTCTACTCTTGCGCACTATGGAAACGCACCGTTCTGTTGGTTTCCACTCTCTGATAATGGGTCTTCATTTCTGTTTTTGTATGTTTTAAGACCTGCGTTTGCCATACTGGCTGACTTGGTTTCTGATTGGCCAAACAATTGAAATGTCCGACGACAGAGTTACTTTAGGCTCGATTTTCGTCGCTTACTCGAGTCCAGTCTACGCTCCTCCCAGAGAGAGTTTGGGGGAGGAGCGCGGACTCCTTTCTCAAACAGCGGCTGGTAATCGAGCCTAGAGTCACTTACTTACATGGATTCATAACTTTGATTCGAACGATGGTGGATTTAGCTTTTCAGCCAATAAGTTTTATTCGCATTCCCGGACCGCTATTATGGACACTGAAAAACTGTATTTATATCTGAGCTAAAAAACGTGTCTTATCCACTCCAGAACAGAAATCTGATTAATCGTAATACACTACGGCGAGTGAGCTTTGCTGTAACGGG
>Ga0126338_10003165_pt1 | contig 11489 bp, 7 predicted proteins | sample OrbCmetagenome_2_FD_92529 | JGI IMG/M metagenome (GOLD analysis project Ga0126338, IMG submission 92529) | Coral microbial communities from Petempiche,Puerto Morelos, Mexico - Orbicella C C metagenome | ecosystem: Host-associated > Invertebrates > Cnidaria > Coral | place: Petempiche,Puerto... | reverse complement strand
TTCACAAAATATCAGAATAATTGGCTTTTCAAGCAAAGCCGTTGCATTCCCATACAAACCTTTATAAATTCAAACCGTTGAAACACAACACCTCCACATACTGCAAGGCGGGAGTCATGTTTCACGTGGTCAAATTCGGTCGTTATGTAATAGTACATGCCATATATCACGTTAACCTGAACGTTCGCATAAAAAGGAAAAAAAAAGGATAACATTGAGAGCTTGGGCCGCCTGTGGATGGTTGAATGTCTGCTTTTGTACCTCCTTATCACTTAGCTTTTCAGTGTTCCTGGTTACACAAGTGTCTGAAGATGTTCCTCTCTTCAGTGATCACTACCTGGACTGTCAAACAGTCAATCATTGAATAATCTTTCTTTAATTTTTTCAGATACAGCAAAGATGCTTATGGGTTGTTCATGGGATCTCTGTACCCTATTGTTCTAAGTAAACTACAAGGCTACAGCGACGACTTACTCCAGTGGTATTTTGATCAAGGAAACAATGAAATGTGTGCTAATGAACATCAAGACATAATAGAAAGTGAGTCAGCTCAGATTATAGATGAGGGGTATTCATCAAAGAACACTCAAGTTATGGATCGTCATAATAACTATAGTAATTACTTGGAGGGAATGAGTAACAAGGGAGTAATTAATACCCAGGGATTCAGTTATCTTCATCAGTCATCTGCAACAGTTCAGGGAGACGTGAAGGCTAGTTTTAGCCATGAGAACATCAGACCTTATACAGAGACTACAAAGTCAAACACTTCTGCGACCTCGGATCAGTGCATGCAAAATCGCTTGAGAACTAAACTGGTGCATAATGGGCCACTATCAAATGTCTTCGCAGATGTTAATGACAATTTTGAACAGTTGACAAGCTCGGACATTTCTGACATAGTATCTGGAATGTTAACCATGTTTGAGCTGAATCCAGCTGCACAAAAACTGTTGCCTAATTTGGTTGTTGGCATGAAATACAGAAGGCGAAATTCAAAAGTTCCTGAGCTTTTTATAAATGAGGATGATTCGTTTGTCAGCTTGCCCAAGTAAATATATTATTTTGTAAATTACATTATGTACATTAAACCAATTGTTACAAGTTTATTTTGATATGTGATGATAGGCTATAAGCGTCTGGTATTGGTAATAGACTATTAGTCTTCAGACAGTTTGGTTGACTCAATACTAATTTTAGTATGTCAGTTACCTGTTGACGTGTATAATTAGTGTATCAAAACAGAAGTACTTATAGAGGTCTGTTGTTGTTAGCTTCTGTTTAACAGTTGAAAAGAAGAGAAGGAAGTTTGCATTCTGAGTTGAAGTACCATAAAATATATGATTATTACCATTAACTGCTTTAAAAGCTTTACATATACCAAAAAAGGCAGTAGTAGTTTTATCGGGTGTAGGGTAAAGGGCTTTGTGAATCTTTTGATGGCAATCAAAAGAGTAAATCATTTGCTAACAGTCCAAAGATGAATCCAAAAATATCCTGGTTCAGACATTTGTACATAGCTACACTGTATTCAACATATAAAAAGGCCTTGACTGTGCACTGTTCTGTTGTAAAGCAAGCAGGAAGCAGTAGAGCATGAAAGAAGTGTAGGGAGAAACATGAGACATACATAGTCAAGTGTTTCTCCCTACTTCTTGAGTGCTCTACCGCTTCCTAAGTGCTTTAATTACGACAGAACAGAGCACAGTTGAGGTTTCTTTATTTCTTTTATGATAAAAAGAATCCATTAATTTCCCCACACATCCAGCATACATTTTCAACTGTTCTTGGATAAAGCACACTGTTTCATACAATCAGAATGCAGGTTATAGGGAAACTTTATTATTGATGACAAAGTATATAAAAACACGGAAGGAAGTGATATCAGTGCAGAGGAATTGTACTTCAAATTAAAGCTATTTTTAATGGAATGTAATTTTGTGTTGTCTTTGCTTCATTGCTATGCTATGTAGTCATACACTGTATTTACTGTATAAGACATTTTCCTTATAAAATCAATCCAAAGTAATGAAATAAATATCTGGGGCATAATGAAGGGGAAATGTGCTGTTTTTCTTACTTCATTCATAAACATTGGAAGATGAATGTCTAACATCTTACAGTTGTTAAAAATAAATTTGAAAAAAAAAAAAAGAGAGGAACTAGTGTATAACACAGAAAATGGGAGATATAAGAGTAACTATTACATCCAATGTTGTTGATCTTCTTACATGTAAACCAATTTTAATACCCTCCAAAATACCAGAAAAAGTTCTGTATTCTAAATTATATCAAAACTGGCAGTCATGAAAAAGAAATGAGCCTTATAACTTGTCAATGATTCAAATGGCATCTCTTATTTAGCCAGCCAGATAGTCATGTCAGCCAGCCCATGGAAGCTACATGTATAAATACAAGTTCAGCCAGTTGATGGAAGCTACCTTTAACAGTACTCATTGTTAATGAAATACTCTATTTCAACAGTGTGGTTGATTATTTAGTTTGATAAACTTGATACAAAATTTTTAATGTTTGATATCTTGTCGAGGGGAACTTCCCACACACAAGACATGTAAATTAAAGACATGTAAATGAAACTAAGTCATACTCAAAATCATTGTCAATAATCTTTTTTTGTAATAAATGTATAAGCTTGAGGAAAATTCTTTGGAAACAGTAAATTGGGTGGAAATTTTTATGAAGTGACTTGGGTTGGAAATATTCGAATTGGAATTTCCCAAAACGGAAAAAATTAAAGCAAGTAACCTTCAAGAAAGTAATAAAATATTGGTGATAACTGTTCTGTTTCCTGTCTTATCCTTTCCCACGCCACCCCCGCGGAATTCTTTGTTTGTTGAAGATATTCCTTGTGGCCAGCGGCAGTTAAAAGCGACGAAAACAAAAAAAGACTACGTGGAAGTTAATGGTGAGAAGCAGCTGTTACTGAGAAATTTACGTTAAAACACCACTTTTCCTTTTCCTTAGGATTACAAGAATAGTGACAATAGTTAAATTGACGTTCGAGGCCGGAGTCTTGTTGTTATGAGGGATTTTATATTGCTCAACCGCGCCGAGACAGCGTCCATTTGAAAGGTGCTTTTCAGATTTTTCACGCGCCGCAGTGGACTACAGAAGAAATAGTTTCATTTCGCGATTGCCTTTGAGGATAAGGCTTTAAACGGGTATATTCTATGTTGTAATGTCGGCAGACTTGAAGAAAATGCCCTCAAAAGAAGAAGTGGGGGGAAGCAAGATCGAGCTTCGGACTTCATCTGGTACGGTAATTTGTCTGAATTTCTCTGAAAAAGACCAAGTACTTCCGAAGATTGTTCGACTGGTCGACCCAGAAACAGATCACGCGGTTGTGTTTCGGTCGGAAGATGGAGTCTATCACGAACTAGATTCGGACTGTGCGTCGAATCTGCAAGAATTGCAACAAATAAACCATTGTCACCATTGCAACTGCGGTGATGGAAACGAACAATCTGCAAACGCGAATGCCGACGTCCGGAAGAACGACGAGAGGCTCGAAAAACAGCGGGAAAAACTGCAGAAGAAACTGCGGGAAAGAAAGGCGAGCAACCAAGATGACGAAAACTGTAATGGCCATTGCCATCAAGTTATTCAACTGCCGATCCAAGGACTAAAACAGTATGTACGAGTTAATTCAGCTGGCTGTATGAATGGAGAGAGCAAAATGAACTCTTCTAAAGATGGTAATTACAGCATGAATCTTAATCCTTATGTTTTCGCTTTAATTGTTCGATAAAGTATACAAAATTCTTTGTTAGCAGCTAATTTGACAGGTTAAACTTATTTTAACGCTTAAAAACTTTTGATCTTAGATTTGGTTTGGTCTGTTTCTTTGAGGAGTTTTTTTTTTCTTGAGATTATGTTATTGAAGTCCGGGTGCCATGATGCTATATGATCCTGTCATATCGTGAAATAACTCCGTGAAATACATCTCATTGTTTGAATATGGGAAATTTCTTTTGCTTATAAGCTTTTTTTGTCTGCCTCCCGTTTGCTATTTCTGTCGTGGTCTAGCAGACTGAAACGACAAAAACAGTCAAACAAGAAACGATTAAAAATGAAAATCGCGCTATAAGTTGGTGTGGAAGTTGACACTGGTAAACTGACAGATTATTCCCCTTTTCTTTGTGATACAGATTCTACATCGGACTCAAAGCCAGCTAAAGGTATTTATAGTAAATGTGCTTCTGTTTATAATCTTTGATGTTTCTTTTGATCTTTGTTAACAAATAGCTTTATAAGTTATAAATGACTATCGTAGTGAATTACGCTTGTACTTCTGCCAGTACATGTATTTACCTGTGTCACGGATGACGTGCCATGGAGAAAGGTTTGAAAATAGATTCTTTTTGTTTTGCATTATGTATAATTAAAAATATCTTGGGGGAGTTTCAGGGAAATCTAAAAGAGGAACAAGTCATAAGGTTGTTCCGTCCTACATTTTTATTTGTAGTTTCGTAATATCACAAACTTCCTAGATGAATGTACAATTTTTATGTCTTCAGACATAAATTGACCAGTAGATAGAAGTCTGAAAAAATTTAACCTGGCTCCTGTGTTTTCTAAGATATGCAAAAACAAAAGCAGAGAATCTGCAGTACATTTATATTATAGTACACAATTATTTGTCTCAGTTTAGACTTTTTAAATCAGATTTATAAATACTAAAATTAAAATATGAAGCTGCTCTCAGGCTTACTGCTTACTGTAGTTCAAACTGGGGTGCTAACTATTTTGTTTATTGTGTAAAATAACCAAGATTTCTTTTCTTATTGCTCACGGATCAAAGTAAGAGAAGGAGTATAGATATATGAAACATGAGATATGTGGACCTGTGCAGTCTTGATGATAAATTGAAACTGACCCAGTGAAAGAGAATTTGTTTGAAAATATTTTCATATGCTGATTCCAAGGGGTTACTATATATATGGTCCTGGACAAGCAGATGCAAAGAATCGTGTGGGGCTGGCTTGTTATCGGTGAATTTGAGAGTTTAAAGGTTTTGAAATTGGCCCATTGAAATAAAAAAGATACCTGCAGGTATCAATAAGGATGGAAAATTTAGTTATTGTGTCAAGATTGGAGCAAGGGTGTCAAAAATGGTCTTGAGCAATTTACTAAAAAGCTGCATTTATTGCTCATGCGCAGTATGACGCATGAGTTAAGGATAATAAATAAATGCTATAACTTATGTTTCGGCGTTATCTTGTCGCCATTATCAAATGCAGATTAAAGTCGTTCAGTTCAGTTATAGTTATATACTAGCTTAGGTGTTAAGAAGGAATCCACCAAAAGTTCAAGTAACAAGTGGGCTAAAACTTTTTACCGAGATTATTGGAAACTTCTGTGCGACTCTTTAAATATCTTCTCAAAAGAAATCATTTCTAACAACACCAAATATAGAAAATAAATTTTGAAGTAATATATGAAACACTTAAAAGTACTGGTGAAATGAAACTGATGATGAAATTTTACCTGTGTTTTACCTGACAATTCCTCTGAACTTTGAAATTTACTTGCTTGAGTTCCCATGAGAAAGTGTTTTTGTGTTATTTCAGACAACTGTTTATATCTTTAGCTTTTAGAAAATGCAAAAAGGAGTGTAATATACTTAAAGTTATTCTGGTACAAGGTAAATAAGGCAAAGTTGATATTTGTTACAACGGCCCAGCACTGGAATATATTCGTAACAACCAACATAAACAAGTCTAACACTTGAACAAAAAATGCCTAAAGAGATTTTGTTCAGAATTGCTATGAAAGAAAGATATTTCATCCAATTCGCAATTCTGATCGTTTGTTAATTCTCTATCTATAATTTTTTGACTTGGCTTGCCTTGTTATTTGCCTGACGATATCCTTGTAATAAAGATGGCATATTACGTTACAGCATTTATCTTCTCTCCTGCATCTTAATTATCTATATCTTAGATCTATAATGCGCTTCTTTCAAATCAGCATTTCTCCCGTATTATTTCTAGTTGTCAGATGGCAAACGTTTTCAAATTGCTTGTCTGACTATGTACGCATTGCGTATCTACTTTATATGACTTGTATTCTCTTGCGCATGAGTATAGGCTACTCGGCGCCTCTTGTTGATCTTTGCATTGTTGTGTGGCAACTGTTGTTGTACAAGTACATACATATACAGATCTGTAAAATTCTTTTTTTTTAAGGAAATATCTTGTTCAAATTTTATGCATTCCTCTCTTATTTGGCACAAATTCTTGCTTGTCAGAGTTAGCCGAACTGAAGTTGTATTTCCTCAATCAAAATGCTTTATGTAGCCAAAACTCTAGGTGATAAAAATAACTGCATAATAATGTAACACTGTGCTCAAATAAAATACTGGAATGAAGTAAATGCAAGGTCCACAATGCTAAATGTGAAATTAACATGGGTGAGGGTTTAATGGAGAAAATATCAAACAATAAAAAAAGTTATGTCAGCTAGGCATCCTTGTTAATACTGCTAGTCAGTTTGTTCATGTGTCATTGACTGGATGTGATACTGACAATACATGTGGTACAATACTGAAGAATTGGGTCATGCTGAGGATGTTGCTTTTGAGTTATGGATGCACGGACAATTTGGAGAGCACAAGAGAAGCCAAGAGTTACTAAAGGCGTCACTGAGAGCAATAAATTGGACACATAGCTTCCTGAGTGCTCTCCAAACTACTGAGCATGTTCATAACTTGATAGGTAAGATAAAGTCTGTATACATGAGCTAGGTGGAATATCAGGCCAAAACTTATCCCAGTTTCCATTGTATGAAGCAGCTAAGAGTTTTTCTAGTCACCCCTGGATGGAATGCTAGTCCGTTGCAGGATTACCCCCAACATTAAGTTTGCCAGTACTCATTTACACGTACACACCTGGGTGGAGAGAGACACTGTGAGAGTAAAGTGTCTTGCCCAAGAATACAACACAATGTCCCTGGCTAGAACTTGAACCTGCACCACTTGCATCCAGAGGCGAGCCCACTAACCATGAGGCCACCACACTTCCCATAACTCGATAGATGTACAGCTAAAGACAAGAACCAATTCTTCAACAATGTAGTGACATTGATTGTGAATAAGTAAGAAACAGCTTTATTCTTGGTGATGAAATTAAGTTCTCTTTTGTGAATAGTACAGACAAACACACTCTCTCTGCTCCAGTTCTCTGTCTTCGTCAATACTTTGTGAGGCTAGAATTCCTGCTGAAAGAACTTCACATTTGTTATAGTAACCATTTCAAATATCAATTTTATTTTTTGGTTAAAGCAAGTGAAAACGAATTTTTGTTATTGTGGTGATTTGCACACATCATTTTTTTTTTGCTTTGATTATCATGTTTTCATTCAGTAAATGAATATTAAAATAGAAATTTGAGACAATCCCTCAACATCTTATTCATTTTGAGAATAATATGCTTAAAAAACATGGTTTTATTTTTGAATACCAGACTCTTGTCTATTGTTCTTACTAACAACATCCATTGATGGAATAGTTTCTTTTTTATAATTCTTCAAAGAAAACCTCTGTTAAGCAGGAGAATAGTGGTTTAATTACGATACAAATAAAATTCCAGAAGCAATGACCTGTTACCATAGTAAAACCAGCTTTGGTATACCGACTGCCTTAGATTGTGAAATACAACATGTGTCCTTATCTAAACATATCATAGTAGAAAAAAAAAATTGCTTGAATATGTAGTCTTGATATGACATTCCAACAAGTTAGTAGCCATGGAAATGTCCATTCTTGTTACAAGTTGGATATAAATCAATTTTCTTTCCACCAAATAGATTTTAAACACAGTTTATGGTTTTTCTTTATCAACGTATTTATTATTTTCAGAATTTAAGCTGTTAAAGGCCATATTTACTAATTAAATCAAATAGTATTTTTTTAAAAGCATAATTAAAACATCACATTTTGTTTTGAAACATCTGTTACCCAGGATATAATTATTTCAAGCCAGTTAAAAGGTTTTGTTTGAAAGAATCCCTCAATACACTGTAGAACTTTGTCTGGTATATTTTTTCAAATCCTGCTCTATCAGTGTTTTGTCTTTGCTATAGATTCTACCTGAACACATGATTAACTTTAAAATATCTATGAAGTAACCATCAGCTCTACCAACCTGCAAGCCCTAGTCTGGAAATTAGAATTAGTTATTACATATTTAATTTCCAGCACTGTAATATTTTTTTGTGAATTTATTTATCATTGATGTACATGCTGTGCAAGGTAGTAAATATGGAGCATTCCCTCTTCCTGCATTGCAGGTTAGGTAGCTTTTCCTAAGTGTGCATAGGAAGTTTGATTTGTTTATTATCTTAGCTGTGATTATCATCACAAAGAGAGGAGAAAGTAATAATTTTGAAAGAGTAACTTACATGTAACATTAAACTGCATAATAATATTTTGTAGGAAGTCGTTTTTTCCCTAGTTGAAGGAAAACCTTTTTTTTGTAGCCTGAATTAACTTTGCAGTATGTTGTTTTGATCTATAGCTTGAACGCATTGTGTTAATGTTCCAATTGCTTTGATTCTTCTCTGTTTACTCGGAGGCCTCATTCTGTTTGTGATTCTTTCTGGTTTCTTGTTTATAGAGAAAAGTATGTCGGAAGAGCTGAAGATTCAAAAGGCACCTGAGGTGAGCTTGATCAATAGAGCAGTAATGTTTGTTTCTCTTTGTATAATTCCAGTTTGTGATGTCACTGAGGCTCACCCAAAAATACACAGTAATGAATATCTGTTCGAATGACAAAAACCTGTTTGCTTGCCAGTTGTCATCTATCCAAGATGGCTGGGGTTATCCATTCCAAAAAATATTCAGCCTTTCAAATGGCAGCTGCTATCCATTCCAAAAAATATTCATTCATTTAGACTGGAAGAGGTTTTCCGTTCATAAAACAAAAACATTCAGCTGTTTCCTTACTCACTCGATGCTGCCGTCTGTTTGAAAAATATAATTTAGCTACTGAGCCATTTACAGCCATCCGTTCAATTCTTTTTCTTTGGCCAGTCCAATGGCTGGCATTCTCTGTTCAAAATTTTTCTTTAGTTGTTCAAATGGCTGCAAAGTTGATTTTGCTTTGATGAATTTGACTAAAATTCGTCAAAATCATCAACTCCGCCAAGCTGATTTTGCTTTGAAGAATTTGGCTAAAATTCGTCAAAATCATCAATTCCACCAAGCTGATTTTAAGCTGATTTTGTTTTGGCGATTTTGACTAAAATTCAACAAAATCATCAATTCTGCCAAGCTGATTTTGCTTTGACAAACTTGACTAAAATTCGTCAAAAGCACCATGCACTCAAAATTTTACTTTAGCCATTCAAACAGCAGGCATCATCCATTCAAAATTTTTCTCTAGCCATTTATGTGGCTGGCATCATGTATTTGAATTTCTTTCTAGCAGTTCAAACGGCTGGCATCTTCCCTGCAAAATATTTTCTAAGCCCTCTCAAAGGCTGCTTGAAATTGCGACTAACTGGTCGCCAATGTGACCAAAAATCGGGTGTTGGCGACCAGATATTCAGAACTGGTCACCAGTGGGCGATTCACCTTTTCTTCCATCAACCTTTTAACCCCAAAGTGTAAATGACATTACTTGTGGATGAAAGGTACAATTTATTTGAATAGATATAGTAAACCAAACCCGCGATTCTTTGATCGCCAACTGTATCGCCATGTTTGATTCAGCAGCTTCTTTATTTTAAGGGACACTAAAGTAAATGATCCTCTCACATCGGAAAACTTCGAAATGGCTACCCCTGTTTGAAATCACCCTATAATGCATTGCAAACCCTTGAGCATTGAGTATGTCATGTATGCCTAGACAAGTTGCGTCTCTTCTATCTGGCAACTGGAAATTTGAATTTGGCGACTATTTTTTACCACTGGCGACTTAAGGATTTTTTAATTTCGAGCCCTGCATCTGAACCATTACAGGATGGACATCCTTTTTTTTTCCTTGGCCACTTGAACAGTACAGTACTGTATTTGAAACCACTTTCTGATGCATTTTCAACCTCACAACTGAGGCTGGGGGAAATATTTTGCTCTGACATGGCTCAAACAATACTTGAAAGAAACTGGAATCACCACCACATACTAAAATTTTTTTAGGAGGTTAGGGGAAGAGTAAGATTGCACTGCATGATGGGAAGGCTGGGTGCAATAGCATCGAGTATACAACAGTTTTCCCTTGTTCTGATTGGCCACATTTTCTATGGCATGGTACAAATAATTGAATATTCTTCCATGAACACGTAGTGTTACATGTGTACATATGAAATGTTAATGAGTAAAGAAAAATTGAAAACTTGTCATCTTGTTTTCATCCAAAACATTGACAGTTCCCTCGTGCAGTGTATGGTTCATTGTAACTTCTTGTATCAACCATCGTTTGAACTCTCTTTCCCACTTACCATTGGTTTACACTGTAACACTAGATGTACATACATAAAAACACTGTACATGTAAACATTCTTGCTCACCTAATTGTTTGCTATGAAGCCCCTTTTTTGAGATAACGCAATAATTTTCACGGGTGCATAAAGGGCTGTTAGCTGGTCAAAACCACCAGCTATCAGCCACCTTTGAACAGCTGTCTACATGTCCTTTTGTCTCATTGTACCATCACATCTGATGAAAAGTCTGTCAGTTATTAATAAAAGGAACTTGTAAATAATCTGTTTCACAGTTTTAAGTCGCAATCAATGCCTTTTTAACAGGTGTACAAATTAGATGGGCAAATTGATTCCACCATCATTGTATAGTTTGCTTGATATTTGTCCAAGCGCTGTTGAACGTCTGCAACATTAACAACAATATTTTCCAGTATTACGTGCAATCTACTGAAACAGCAAGGCATTTCAGCTCAATGTGGCCACTGCTGGGGTCGCCAATGCAACCAATTTTTTTTCACTGATTTTTTCATGATTTTCACTGAAATGCACTTGCTGGCGACTACATGTAAATTTGAAAACTTAGGGGACAGCTGGCCCCAAGGTTTTTTCCTCAAAGTCGTCCCTGCATTTGCACTGAAGAGGGCAGGGGTTATCGAGATTCTAGGTTTCAAAATTTTCTGGGGAGGGCATGGGAGTGTGCATTCTTGAGGAACAGGGCACAGGGCTACCATGGCCACTTACTATTTCTTATAAGCCTTCTTCTTTAAAACTAAGAGTGACGGCCTTGAATTTAATAACTATTAATAGAATGTTGTTACTGATTTCTAGATTGAAGTTTTAAACTGCTCAACAGTGAAAGTGTCGTGGGCAGGGCAAGTTAGTAACAACAGTCATCTTACTGGATGCAGTTTTGACCTGCAAATGTTCTCCAAGGCATCACCTTATAGTTCAATTTACAGGTACATATATGAAATCCCTTGCTACAGTCCTGGCCAAGAGATACATGTAGAAGGTCACAACTTAAGTTTCCCAAATATTTACATGTA
>Ga0126338_10003164_pt1 | contig 11490 bp, 8 predicted proteins | sample OrbCmetagenome_2_FD_92529 | JGI IMG/M metagenome (GOLD analysis project Ga0126338, IMG submission 92529) | Coral microbial communities from Petempiche,Puerto Morelos, Mexico - Orbicella C C metagenome | ecosystem: Host-associated > Invertebrates > Cnidaria > Coral | place: Petempiche,Puerto... | reverse complement strand
TTCCTACACATATAAGCTCTTCTGTGACCACGTTACACGTTTCTTTAAGTTACAGATCACGTAAAAAAAGGCAATTTTACGGGGCGAATGGTCAAAATTTTGCCCCACATAATTCCATTGGAGAGCGATGACTGTAACACTTTAAATACACTTTATGCAAGATTTTCCAGTTATAATTAAATTCTACTTACCTCTCAAGAAAGAAACATGATAATTACTCCTTGAGATCCAAATACAACACCATTTAAAGCTGGAATGATTGGAGAAATCCGCCTCAAAAAGTTGTATCAACTAGAGGCAACGCCGCCATTTTCGAAAATTTTCTGCATTTGCGCGCATCATTCGCCGTGACGTCATAATGGCCATGATCATAGGGTCAGCCAAATCTGACGTGTTCACCTCTCCCTCCTGTCCCCAGCCAATCAGCGGTTTTTGAGACCTGTCAACCGCATTCCTTTGGTTGCGGAAAAACCGCTGATTGGCTAAAAATTCACCTTCTCAACTTCAATGGGGATATCTGCTGTACAAAATAAACGAATGTTCGCGTCTGTCGTTCTCTTCTCTGTGCAATGATCGTATCCCCGAATTGAAATCTTTCAGCCCCCCTATCAGTAATTGCACCACCACGTTCTTCCCTTTCACTCGCCGCCATTATGAGGTAGGGAAAGTTAAATAAGTCTGAACAAAAACCGCGCATAATACGGCCTTAAAATAACTGCAGGAATATAAAACAACTTTCAAACTGAAGTTAAATAATTTCTTTTGACCATAGACGGGATCAAAGAAACTCAAATGTTTTAAAAGCCCAGAAATTTGATTTCGAAGGCAATGCATGTGATAATAACAGGAGCTTAATTACGCACAACAGTTGTGTGCCGGGTCCGTTCAGTAACCAACTTCAACTCTACACCAGAAATTATCATCTCTATTGCTCGTACTTTAATCGTGCTTCAAAAGGAGAGAAAAATTGTATCTAGTGTTATATTTTTACTGAGGATAAAGATTGTTGACAGTTATTAGCTTACATCCATGTGAGCTTACATGCAGTTTTTATAACTTTTCTTTTGCCTAGTACGAGTACTTGAACACATATATTTTGCACTGTGTATGCAAGCTTTTTGTATCCTGTAACTGGCTATACAAAATCCCTTCCAAAAACCGAAACTGTAACTGTATCATTCAAAGTGCTTGTAAACGTCTGGTGATCTTGCAACCCTCTAAGATACCTTTCCAAGATACCCTTGTGAGCAGATTTGTCAACTGAAAGTGGAGTCATGTGAATGTTTCTAGCCCTGAGATTGTATCAGTTCTGTATTTTATCTGTCATAACAGTGAAGATAGCTCAGTCGTGGTTGTCTCAGTATTACTGCAATCTTTGATGAGAAATTATGGCAACTGTGCTCCCATGATTACCTTCTTCTCAATGTACAATTTATGCACAAACCTCACAGCTATTTTATTCTGGGATCATATGAAACACCTAAGAGAGCAGTTTTTCAAGATCGTAAGAAAATCACTCTAAAGAGTATTAACCTAAGTGATCAGATGGGCCTCCTCTATATACTCAGTTCTTTTCTTGCAAAAACACAATTCTGTGCATATAATGTCATGCTGTTGACCTGGCTCAATCTGGGTGGCTTTCAGTTTTACTTTTAAGGTTGGTTTTCACTAGCCATAGTGGTAGTCGTAAGAGAAGAGCTCACGACGTAGTGAAATTCGGAGTTGGAGTTGGAGTCATAAGCTTGACGGAACCAGTTTGAAAAATCAGAACATTTCCATTTCTTCCAATTCCGTTTAAGACTCCATTGCTTATGATCCAGTGAAAAATAGATTGTTGGTGTGGGAAGCAGAAGCGGAAGAACCAACCCATCAAAATGTCTGGAATCAAGTGTTGTGATTGGTTTATTCTCTTCTGCTTCTGACTCTGACAACCTAGGTTTCACTAGATGGTAAGCAATGGGGCCATAAGCGGAATGGGTGTTCTGCTTTTTAGGTTGAATCTCTGACATTTTTTGTGTGTGGGACAAACTAAGTATGCATTATTAACTGGCATGTATTGATGTTTCCTTTTAGTACTTTGCGACTACAGAAGCGGCTGGCAGCCAGTGTCCTTAAATGCGGAAAAAAGAAGATTTGGCTAGATCCTAATGAGACCAATGAAATTGCCAATGCCAACTCACGTAAGTTACAGCTGCAAATTGTTGTTGGGCAAAATAATATTTGTTAGAACGAAGTCCTCTAGTTTCTTTTGTTGGCTCTGTTTCTTCTGGCAATTCGTACTTGTACCTAAAAGTTGTTAAATTGTTTTTTCTGTGTGTTTTATTTATGTTTATTTTGACCAATCAGCATCAAATTTCTTACGATATCAGTGCATTGTCATCCATGAATGTTTTCATCAACTTGGAGCTATTTAGTACCTGATTTTTAGCACTAACATTGAAAGCAGTTCAATTAGGGAGGAAAATGCGCATAGGAGTGTTAACAAGCTGATTTGGCCCTGGAATAACCATTCACCAATTTGTCTTATTTAAATTTCTAGGTCAGAATGTTCGTAAACTTGTCAAAGATGGTTTAATCATCAAGAAGCCTCAGATCATCCATAGCCGTGCTCGTGTTCGTAAGGCAGATGAAGCAAGAAAGAAGGGACGACACAGCGGCTATGGTAAAAGGAAGGGTACTGCAAATGCTCGTATGCCTGAGAAAGTCATCTGGATGAGACGTATGCGAGTGCTCAGAAGGTTGCTTCGAAAATACAGAGAGGCAAAGAAGATCGACAACCACATGTACCATACCCTGTACATGAAGGCCAAGGGTAATGTGTTTAAGAACAAGAGAGTCTTGATGGAATACATACATAGGAAGAAGGCTGAGAAGCAACGTGCCAAACTTCTAAGGTTAGTTCTCTCCAGTCATATTGTGCTTTGTGCTGTACTCACCGGCACCTGTGCTTTCTATGATTTGCCATCATGATATCTAAAGTTCTTCAAGCTATATATTTTTCTCTATTGACACAGTGGAATCTAGAATCATGTTACCGGTATTAGTCACTAAGAAGTTTTGATAGTTCAGAAACTGGTCAGCTTTTTGGTTTGGGTAACCCACACAATTTAGAAGTAACTAGTCATTTCTAAAACTGGTTACCAAAATAATGTAGAAATTGTAGTGTTAAATGTTGGTGCACCATCTCCCCAATATTTATTTTTGGACTGCCAAAGTAAGCTAGTCATTTCCAATACAATGTTGTATTTACCTAGCACATGTAGTTGATTGTAAGACACTATACTGCACACTATTAAGCCGGCCTGGCCTTGTTTTTATCAAGGATGGGTGACTAAGTGTGCACAAAGCAATAGAGGAGTTTTTCTGACTGATCAGTGATTTGCTTTATCTGTGACTGAATCTGGTCCTGGGCTCCTCTGACAAATACTGTATACAATGGATAGCAGAGCCGGTTTCAAATTTTGCTTTCACTTCCTTACTTTAGTTACTGTATATGCGTAGCAGCAGACAAGGTGCAATAATTAACACTTGATGACTGGTCCCAAGGGGAACAGTGAATTTTGTTTCTGGAATCTCAATGTTTCCCTCAACTTCATCTCGAGAAACATTGAGATTTGAGGGAAACAAAATTCTCTGTTTCCTAAGGGACCAATCATTAAGTGATTTGTTTTGTAGCAAAACAAATGGGTCAAAACAAATAATCACTTTATAATCACTTTATGGACAAATGATGAGCAACAGCGCTTAACATTTCGTGGGCAACAGTGAACTGTTTCCCGTTTGATGTCATAGTTTTCGCAATGTTGCCCGCTCATGGCATTAGGTGGGAAAAGTTTCATTGTTAGATGTCATGTGACCATGAACTAGCCAATGAATGGGTGCGCTGTAGCGGGAAAAATGCCAGCTATATAACAACTTAGTTTGTTTACTTGATCCCTTGTCATGTGTCTCCAGCTAAGTATTGCTCTGTAAACCAGATTTTTGAGACATCATCGAGACAAGCAAGGTTGCACTGAATGATTTTTCATGTTGCTCTGTGTGACTTGATTTTACTTATTTGTAGCTCTGCAGGGAGACACATAGAATGCTTTAATATTTTGTATTTTTGTAGTTGTATCCATGAATGCAGTGTGGTTAAAAATAAGTGTAGTGCAAGAAAAGTGGAAAGGCAAAATATATTAAACTTATTATATTCCCTTTAATCAAATTTATACATTTATTTTAGGATTAAAAGAAAACTAGTATAAGAGAGGAAAGAGTAAACACATGGTAAATAATTAGCACTCACTAAGCAGCTTGTTTCATTGTTTATTTTAGTGACCAAGCCGAGGCTCGCCGACAGAAGAACAGAGCAGCCAAACAAAGGCGAGACGAACGTCTGGAACAGAAACGCAAGGAAATGATCCAGCAAATTGCAAAAGAAGAGGAGGCAGCAAAATAAATACAAATAAACGTTCAATTTGTTTGAATAAAACTTCTTTTGTAAGGGCAACATGTTGTCTTATATGTCTCAAGCTTGGTCTGTGTACAATTTTCTTATTACCAGGATTAAGCCATTCATTCACTTCCTGTGTCCAGTGTTTTCCCAGCCATGTGAAATTTTACTGATTTGAATAAGTGCCCTTCCAGTAAGTACTCTACATTGAGATTTGTTTTGTTTCTTTTGACAAGTGCCCCTATTAAAAAGTTCCTTCATCCAAAGTACTCATTATAGAACTTTTATTGTTTAGTTAAGAAGGCAAACGTTCTTTCAGTATACTCCTACAACTTCCTGTTTACTATTTAGTGTAAACTTGACTGCATTCAGCTGGAAATAAGGGGTGCTTTCTTTTCAACCAAACATCACGGTTATTTGCAGGCATTTCCAGTGGCAAATTGCACGACACTTTACCGGAAAAAGCGACAACTTCTCAAAGGTATGCCCAAGTAAACATATTTTGAGAAATTTCCTTTCCATTTGCCTTTGCCTGGAATTTGCAGACTGAATTTATGCTTTGTTTTCCAACTTTTCTACATATTTCCATACTATTTGCACAGGTTTAGGTGTGCCCAAAGTTATTTATGATGATGTCTTAAGCCACAAAAATGTGGATACTAAATTAAATTCAGTAGATTTACATAACTGAAGCCAGTCTGCTGAGAGCGACCTATTTGGCCAAAAAAATATGTTCATTAGCTCTGCTGTTTTCATTGTTTTTTCCTTTCGATGCCTTGGGATATGTAAGGTGTGATAATATACTGAGAAATAAAGCTTGGAGATTCAGTGGGGACCTGATAACACTGGCCTCTTTTCATGCAGATGTTTCCAATTTCCCTTCAGTTCATGGAGACAGGTGCAAAAGTTCTATAACTTTGTCTAGAGCTAAATTAAATATCCCTTGATAGTTAACAAAATTTCCAGAAAAAGCGTGCTTTTGTAGAGTTCACAATGACATCCATGTATTTATAAATTGGCATATGAAACAGACATTTCAGCAGTTGGATACCAATAAAGGCTGGTTTTCACTTGCGTATAAGTATAAGCTGCAGACACAGTAGGCACCTTTTCTTTGGCAAATTTACTAACAAAAGAAGCTACTTGACAGCCCATTGTTGCATCTGTATTGCTTATGCTTACAAACAAAGCCCTTTTGTGCTGGCCAAGTTTAAGCCAGTTTAAGAGATGTTTTGTATGTCCACATTTAAAAACTGTTGTACAATGAAGCACTAAAAATCTGATGAGATTGTATGAAATATGGACAGACAGACAGACAACCTTTATTTAAGCACAATTAAAATAAAAGCTCAGTAGCTTGTGGGTCATGCAAAAATATAGTAAAATTAAAAAAATTAAACTTCGTACAAGGAATTTTTGTCATATACGATGTAACTATCAACTTGCATTCGACACTAATAGTAATTTTAGTTATAAATTTCTGAATAAAGTGTGCCACACCAAACCAAGCTAGGGCGACAGCTTACTAATTTTAAGATTTTTATTTGATAAATTTATTGTTCTATAAAAACGTTTATTAAGCTATCTTTCAAATTCTGTCAGTCAGGGTTATTACAGGTCATGGAAAACCTGGAAAGTCATGGAATTTACTATTTCAATTTCCAGGCCTGGAAAGTCATGGAATTTAAGTGAAGGTCATGGAAAGTCATGGAAAAGCAATATGCATTTAGAAAATAAAAAGGCAAAAAGATAAAAAATTTGAAAAAAAAAAAACACAAGCCCAGAGACAGGCTTCCACATTTCAGTAGAAAATAGACAAAAGCATGCATCTTAAGCATTTTTTATGCTGGAAAATATGTTAAATAAATGATTGTTTTGATGCTACTGTAAGAACAACTGCTTAACTTAAGTGATCAAAAACTCAAAAGGTCATGGAAAGTCATGGAATTTTAAAAGCTTCAAAGAGTACAAACCCTGTCAATGCTTCGTGCTCTTAATTGTGTCCCTTCAGACACTCGAGTTGAGCCAATATATATTACAATTTGATGTTTGTGTCTATGTTTTTAAGCTCCCAAACATAGCGTGTTCTAGGCTCTTGGTCAGTGGGGACAACCCTGTTTGGCCCCGCCTGCTTTTTCAATCATCCCCACTGACTGAAAACCTAGAACACCTGCTATGAACATTGAAGTGGCATACAACAGTGGTCAGCATGCGTTTCCACATGGTACATATTTGATATTAAAGTTGTGCTTCTGTAACACATCTGCTCTGACAGTCAGTTTCTTCCACTCATCCGACCCATCACAGCAGTCGCATATCCCGTCATTAATGCGAGAAGACAACAGATAATGTCCTCCACCTACGCAGAAGAATCTGAGGACAATTACAGAAGCAAAGACATGTGTTACCAATATTGTGCAGGGAGGCAAGCAATAGCCAAGACTTCAAATCTTACCTAGTGTTTGGGCATGCGCCAGTCCCTGGTTCATCACTACCATCACTACAGTCACAGAAATCATCATTCACCGAAGTCCAGGTGACTCTCATTTCTCCATCTAAGCAAGCAAAGAGTCCCATTGGGTTGGGTCGATAACTTGCCATGTCAGATGGAGCAACACCTAACATACCTTGGAATAAAATTTTTTTCTTCATTAGGAGACAATTTATCCTCCCTTTTGATGAAGGGCTACCACTTATACTTTACAAGTAAAAAATGAAATGTATGGAAAAAATAAAACACTGAAATTATTCATATTTTCTTTATGCATCAGTCAATTCCAGCAGTGCCCATCTCCTCAGGCAAACAGCTAGGCATTTGCTCACGTCTTAATCCTGAGGGTGGGGCATTTGAAATTTTATTATTGCATGGGGGCTGGGCATTTGCCTACCCCTGAAACAACCCCAAAAAATTTGACACCCTTGTGGTTTGGGTCTCAAATGTGGCAGAGAATGCGAACATATTTCTCTCAATGTTATTTCATTTCCTGTTGAACACATAATTAGTAAGATCAAAGTAATGAAGTTAACTCAATATAATTAATGCATGAATTCTAATGCTATCTGAGATGATCAGTTTCTTTGTACACTTCCAAACTGTGCATGTTAAAACAACGCAACCATCATAATTAGCAAAAATAATAAATCAAAAGGAAACTTTCATATATTTGGTGTTGTCAAAAAATTCTTCATGCAATATTGTAACCACTGGAAGGAACAAACAGAACGATGTGAACAAATTAATATTGAACACCTTTTCACCATGATATACATCTGAACTTTTTAGCACAGTTTATTTCTAGAGCCAGTGAGTGGGGCATTTGACATGGTTTTTGTTCTCACAATAATAATTATTGACCTACTTATTTTCACTTATTTGCCATTTTTTTGGGGAAAAAATGTTAATGCCTGGTAATTATAATAATAAATAACAATAAATAGTATTTTTATAGCGCTTATCCAAGTGTGATCTATGCGCTTTACAAGTTACAAAATATGATTAAAATAGAATAATATTAAAAATAAAATAAAACAAGAATCAATAAAATTATTCCAAAAAGACTTCCTTGAATAAATGACTTTTAAAGTGTATGTGACACAAAAAATAATTTCTGAGTTTTAAAAAATTGATGACTGTCTGATTTTCTGATATATATTGGTAAGTCGCTCCAGAGTTGTGGCGAGGTGACAGCAAAAGCTCTTGGTCCATAATACTTCTGAATGAGCCAGTAGTTGGCTGGGAGGAAGGGGAACGGGGGTCCGGGGAGGCTTAAGCACATCTGGAATTGATTGATACACTAATTAAAGCACTTATATTAACAAGCCCAAATAAACTTAGTAGTATTGCAATTAATTCAAGTGGCCAGTCAACCAGAAAATCAGGATCGAAGGGCAACGGGCGGAAAATAGTCTTGCAGAAATCAGCAGAGTATCAGTAGCCTGTAACGTGATATCTTGGAATGCTTCTAACCGGTAGCCATAACGGTTTTAGCCTAAGGATAAAATGTTGTTTCCAAATATCTCGCAAACATGTACAATCCTGTCTTCTCTTTTCATTAAATTAAGCTTACACCTTTTTAAACGTCAGACAATTACTGCTGTTATTTTTGCTGACGTTACTTGATCATCAGCGCTAGCTATAAACTACAGCTTCTATAGGGATGAAAATAAACAACCTCATTTTCAGATGGCAGATATAAAATTGAACGTCATAATATATTTACGGCATTAATACCTATAAATAGATGCGTCACCACGCTATAATGAAACCACAATATTTCCATTATCACCTTTATTGACGCAGTGAGCTGACGTTTGTAAGCCGCCTTCCGATGTACATTTCGATTCGTTTCTTTCAGATTCCACGTTGCTCCTTTCATCAAGCTGTTTTGAGTCTTGAACAACAAGCCGATTGCTAGTTCCATGAGTATTTTGAACGAGGATCTTGTATGATTTCCAGTGTGTAAAGAAGAACAGAATTACCACAAAGCCAAAACTGACCAAGACGTAACACTTCCGTGTTCTAGGTAACGTCATTTAATTCAATATTAATTTAATTTTGCTCACCAAACTGCATGCAAAATATCCTGAAATGTTGTTCTTTTGTCTCCCAGGTCCTGGGAACCAGTAAGCTCTGGTGCACAGCGATACGTGACGTCTTTACGTGACGTCAACCTTCTCGCCCAGCTTGGTCACATGACCACGAAGCAAAACAATTGTTTTGGCAAAGATCCGGAGAGAAAAGGAACCGTTGATTTTGTCGACGTTCAGTTGAATCTTTTCATTTTCGGCAAGTTCGTTTGCTCAGTAGTATTCCGTCAAAATAACTTACGGTGGGACCCATACTAAGCTTGATACCACTTGAAAATTAAGCTTATGCGCGATTGCAATCGTCTGGAAACTACCAGACTGCACTGGCCCAGAGTTTGAAGGGTGAACAGAATTTCAAACATAGTTTGGCTGTTTAATTGCATTTGAAGTAACGACTGTCTTTTGCTGTAATCACTTCAAAGGAGCCTGTCTATCGCCACGACTTCTGTGTTAACCTAGTTCACTGAAAAAGAAACTGAATTCGTGCCAAAATTTTGCTGCGTGCACTTGAAGACTTGTTAGGCGTTGTAAAAGTGGAATGTTTGACGTTTAGTTTAAACTTGGAAGCAAGAGATCATATATCGACAGAAAGGTGAGTCGCTGTATTCGTTGTAAATTTTATTTATTGAGGTATGACACATTTGTTCTCTCTGTGTTAATCTTTCTGCGCGAGAAACAGACACACATCGGAGACAGTAACTCACGTTGTTTTGATTACTGCTGACGGTCGCCGTCGCTAACGGAAGTTTCAAGAGAATTTTGAACCGAAAAAAGGAAAATGCTATGGTTTTTCCCCTTGAGAAACAATTTTAACGTGTTGTTTGGATTTCTTAGGTAGAAATGGAAGGGTGAGTTTGAAAAAATCATCGAAGAGGTAGAAGCGAAGGATGAACCTTGAACGAAAAATTAGGGTTTAGCTTATATTATCGATTCTGTTGTAGGCTTCCAGAAGGTCAAAATTCTCGTCTGCAAGAATGGGCATATCCATCAAGTTTCGTTCTAAGCAATAACATACACGTAGATAAGTGCTGCTCGAGTGTTTTTTGAAGCAAATCGCAAGCGAACGTGACGAGAACTAAAATGATTGTTTCTTTTGTTGTGTAATCCTCGCAGGACTTTAATTCAAAATGGCAAAAGACAGAGGAACTGATGTGGAAAGGACTAAAGCAACTGCTTTGGAGGAAGCTCCCCCAAGACAGAATCGTAATGATGATCGACGCTTCTCGCTCAGAAGGATTTTCGGACGCTCCAAGACGTACAAGGGGGAAAATTCCTCGGACAAATTTACGCGAAAAAACAGTACAGATTCGTTAGCGATCTGCCCTGTTTGTTACGCTATGAGGTCGAAATCTCTGTTCCCAGAAATTTCCACTTGCGAACACAGATCTTGTTTTGAGTGCTTGAGGCAGTACATGACAATCGAAATTAATGAGTCAAGAGTGAACTTAACTTGCCCTGAGTGTTCAGAAAGATTTCATCCCAATGACATCAAGGTAATTCTCAATGATGATATCTTAATGGCAAAATATGATGAGTTCACTCTTCGTAGAACCTTAGTTGCAGACCCAGATTGCCGCTGGTGCCCAGCTCCAGATTGTGGGTTTGCCGTCATTGCATCAGGTTGTGCTAGTTGCCCCAAATTGCAATGTGAACGACCTGGTTGCAACACTGAATTCTGCTACCATTGCAAGCAAATCTGGCATCCTAACTTGACATGCGATGCTGCAAGACTTCGACGTGCTACTCACATCAAATCAATTTCTGGATCTGAAGGACGTAATTCAAATGGGTCTGATGACATGAAACCATGCCCGCGTTGTGGAGCTTTTATTATAAAGATGGACGATGGATCTTGTAATCACATGACTTGTGCAGTGTGTGGAGCAGAGTTTTGTTGGTTGTGCATGAAAGAGATTTCTGATCTCCATTACTTAAGGTACGTCATAAAGCTAGAGTACCACTCTGAAACAAGCGAAATACTTGTTAAGGACACACTCAAAATGCGCTCTCGCATTTTGGTGTGTTAGACTACATGTTGAATTTGTGTTACAGCATGTTCATATGTGTACATATTTTAAATATCATTTGTTGTCACCAACAGTTGATGACTACAGTTACTGTTCTTTACTCTTTCTCAGGTAACCCTCTTACCTAGTTATTCTGGCAGGTTTCCGTAATTTGCTGGGACTCATCAGTGTTCTTGTATATACATGAACATGTAACTTGGCGAAGAGGGGTACCGATGTACGGTTTACAAGTTTAGGGGGTGTTTTACCCATCAACACACCATTAAGACATAACCCAGGCAGCCCATAACCTGGACACCTCTTTACTACTGCAAGTGCACATACATACATACATACTTTATTGTTACCTCCCCAATGGGGCTTTTCAGGAACAATTACTTAAATTACTAAGTTACTAATAACTACACAATCAAAATTAATCAAATTTAAAAAACATTTACA
>Ga0126338_10003163_pt1 | contig 11491 bp, 2 predicted proteins | sample OrbCmetagenome_2_FD_92529 | JGI IMG/M metagenome (GOLD analysis project Ga0126338, IMG submission 92529) | Coral microbial communities from Petempiche,Puerto Morelos, Mexico - Orbicella C C metagenome | ecosystem: Host-associated > Invertebrates > Cnidaria > Coral | place: Petempiche,Puerto... | reverse complement strand
TGTGATCGAAATATCAAAACACAAGCCTTATAAGTGATTTAACAACAAAAAATGGTAATAAAGCGTTGTTTATTCTGAGGAATCGCGTGCACTCTTTTGTGGCCGAGAACTGGGCCCGCTGGCTGATAACTGGGCCCACGAACGAAGCCTCTATTTTCGTTATTACTCGGGAGAAAACAGCTTTGAGCAGTCGACAGCTCTACATGTGTAAACTGAATGCTGAAGCTAGTTATGCATGAAATTTTAAGTCCTGATGGCTATTCCATGTGTGATAAGAAGCCAAGGTCCTATCCCTGTTCTGCCTATCTCTCAGACAACTGTTTCTTAGCAATCTTTGAGGAGAATTTTGATCATAAATACTTTGTAGATTTAAAAGAAATGAAGTTTATTTTATGAGGGTTTAATTAAAGGCAGAGTAGAGCCTAACAGCTCTTTTTTTTAGATGGAAGACAAACCAAGTGAACCATGTGATGCTGAGCTTACCAAGCTTCAATTAGAAACCAAAGACACATTGAATGTTTTTGGAGAAGAACGGGTCAGTGGAGATGGTGAAGAGGAGCCAGTAGAAGGAAATGACTCAACTACACAGCTAACAGCTGAAAAAGGAGACAGTCTGTCATTAAGTTCAGAGAGTTCATCTGAAAATGACAGTTTGAGAAGTAAAGTTCCACGTGTCAACTGTCCAGAACATATTGTAAGCAGAAATGAAACAGTCTGAACCTTGCAGCTGTATTTGTACTTTGGTTTTAAACATAACATCATTGATTATGGTTTACCTCACTTTATGAAGCCTTTGCTACAATGCCAGACTGTTCCCTAGAATAATAATAATTTGAAATTACATGGAAATCAGCGCTCATTCTAAGTTTGTCACGGGATGTCGGGGGAGGGGTACTCTCACAAATGAAATGTCCCTGGGCAGTACAAATGTTTTAAGATCGTTGTGATAACAGGGAAAAAAAAACTTGTGACAAAAAGGAAATCCAACGTAAAGCTAGCTTGAAATTAATACCCTTGTCTGTGGGGTGTTGTTTTGTGATTTGCTACAAACTTCTGTGATGCCTATGTTAATATGCTCAGGGGTTGACTCCTAGGGATTTAACAGTTTCAGTCATGCTTGTGATTGTCGTACTGTGATTCCAAGCAAAAAATCATGACTATATTACATATTCAAGAGATATGGTATTCTGGCTATGAAATGGCTATGAACTACAGATATATATCTTGGTATTTGAATAACTTGATGCATTCACTTGGACAAAATTTGTTTGTATAATGAAGATATGCAAATGAGAAAAGAAAATACCTTGAAATAATATTTTGATACTAATGGCAAATGTTGTTTATTTCAGATTCTATGTCTTGATTTGTCCCCTGAGATGAAATCACTGTCTTTTCAGTGTAAAAGTGTTCCAGATAGGTAACACACTGCTCACTCACTCCACTTAGTGTCACATAGCATAGAAGACTGTAGCTACTTCATATACAATATTTTAGACTTCATTAACAACCATGGTTTTAGTGTGGCCTAATTTTTCGTACAGAGTGCACTATTAGGATGTTTTGGGGGCTGATGTCTGCTAGGGTGCTAAGGCAATAAGGTGTAAACTTTAATGTTTGTTTAATTAATTAATATCAATTAATTTATTACTCTTGAGGCAGGGAAGTGGTTTGGAAGGGGTAGGTGCCTGTATGCACTATGTAAAAATGTGTATCACCTACCTTACTTTATTCATAGCATCACAAAGCTATACATTTGGTTTAGGAAACCTCTTGCTCTCCTTGTGGTGCTATTCTCTTTAGAACAAAACCAATTTGCCCTAAACGCATGCACAGTGTGCAGTGCCGACTATGTATTAGGTGAAAGATGCATTTCATTTGAGATCACATGACACAAAAATGTTGAGTGCTTTTCCCTGTGGTAGAACCCAACATGTAAGACGCATGCATTCCAGCATTGTTAGGGTGATATACTCCATTTTCATCCCCAGAGCCACGTGGTTTTTTATATGTCATGTGATATGACCGAGGACAGCAGTTATTTTTCGGCTAACGTCACTTCTTCATTTTAGTGCAAAAAAACGCTACTGTGACGGTGTATCTTTTAGAATTGCCCCACCTCAGTTGAACAAATGTCATTTGCTATTATCAAACTACGCTAGTGTGTTTGCCAGGGTTCAAATTATGAATGGAAACCTTTTGCTTCTCCTTAGCAGATTATTTATTTCTCTTTCAATTGAGGTCAAAAAGTTTACATCCAGCCAAACTTTCCCAATTTAGTGGGATTAAAACTTGTCAAATTGTGAATCTGTGACAAAAGAAACCAGGAAAGTGTTCAAATGTTGCTACAGACTCCGTGGCATGTAATGAAAGCGCAAATTAATTTAATCTGTCTTTCAGAGGACTCCTTCACTGATGTAGGATATATCATCTCGGTCATCTTACTAGTGGTGGCCTTTAATACTTCTTCTTGAAACACCAATGCTTCTCAGTTGTATTAATCGGTATCACTGAGGTGGCAACTGAACAAGAACATGGTATTCCGTGACTATTTGATAATTATCGGTGAAAATAAAATCTGTCAATCGTTCTTCCTCCATTTCCTCACAACATATTTAACTTTCATCCATTTCCTCATAAGATATTTACTTTCTTCCATTTATCTCTAAAGTTTAGGAGATAACAAGAGTTCTATGTTACATACCTATGCGAGAAAAACAAAAGTATCAGGTTACAAACATTGGCATGAAAAGTAAAATTTTCATGTTTGCTACTTTGACGTATTATTGAATTTGAAATGAACGAAAATCAACGTAAAACACCAGAGTAAAATTTGAAAGTTGTCTTGAGAAAGAGTAATTGTAAGTTATTGTTGAACATCGAATGAAAAGACAGACATGAAACATACGCACTGCTAAGATTGTGACAAGATTATTTCTTATCAAGGTTTCTGTCCGATCATATTCTGCAAGGGGAAAAGCCCTAGGTACCAAAGTAAATACAAACTGGGAGTGAACACAACATGTGTGACTATCGTGCCAGAGGTATACATTGCACTCTGCACTATCTGAGATTGTCTCACTAGTTTCTACTGGGAGGAACAGCACATGAAAAAAATTGCAAAAATAATATATGGCTGTTTATACAGCATTTGATCATTTAATTGTAATTAAATAAAATAATGTAAAAACCCATATGCACGTTTAATATGTCTTTTATGTTTACATTTTTTTTACAGAACAGTATTTCAACTGGTTCAAAGGTCAATAGAAATTTTTGTAAAAACCAAGTCTAAAATGAATGCCCAGCATCAGTTTTCTTTCATGGTTTTGGATGATAAGGCATCATGGGTAAGTTATCTGGATCTTATATAAACAACAGAACCACTTCACCCCAATACCCCCGTAATCTAAATTCATTTGTTCTCCATAATTATTTATGGTTACTATAAGTCAAGTTTTTTCGCACAGGTTCTGGAAATCTGTTTTCTAAATAGTACAGACCAATTTTCAGATATCAAGAATGCTTGTTGTCCAGTTATTAGCCACAGGTGTTCTCACTTGAGCTCTCTCACAGGATAAGTGACATTCTGCTGAGCCTCTATAAGGCCCATACCTGCAAAAGTTGATTATGTCACACTTTCATGTAATTGTTTATTTTCAACCAAATTGTTGCTTTTGTGTGAAAAATCATTTTGGAAGAAATCACAGTATTGGTATTTGAAGAGCATTTCCTTTTTAAAAAAATAATGATTACAGACCTACTTGGTGGAGTAACAAATATGTACTTGTTAATACTCTTTAATACGCTTTAATCTCTAAGATTATCATTTCATCAATAGCAAGGGTCACAACTTTGGTTTCTTCAGAAATACCATACAGAGGCTCCCTGCTCTGTCAACTTGTTCTAAAATCTTCCTTATTCCTAGAGAGTAGGACATGCTCGCATTCGGGTTAAAGGCAAAATTAAGCTTTACCAAACGAAACACTTGATAAATTTTACTCTCTCCATTGCCTGTAGGCAGAATCGCAAGAAGATCACGGCCTGTGAGAAGCAATTCCAATGCCTTGCCCTGCTTCCAAAGCTTGCTATTTTCAGGGAGCAAGATAAACATTCCTGCAAGATGTCACACATATCTCGAATGTTGACAACGTGTTGTCAATGCTCCTAACATAAGCCAATCATATTTTTGCATTGTGAGAGCAACGCATAATTCAAACTCTCTGGCTTAGGTGGTAGTCACTCCTTTCGCATATGTCTCACCCTTAGGATTTCACACAGCTATTTTTCCCTTGCAGTTTATTTACGGTCTCACTTGACAGACTAAACAAAAAAGGGACTACTCGTAGTCTAAATCAATTTTAAAAAATGCATGCCAGTTAGTATTGATTCACCCAAAAGGTAGCAATGCAAAAATACAACTGTAAATTGAAAAAAAAAACATGAGGGGACGCAAGCGGCAAAAACTGGAAGTATCACTTCACACAGAGAGTTTGTCTGCAGTTAGTGATGGCATGAGTTCCCGTCATATAAAGTGTTGGTCAGTTGTCATCTGTCTTCCTCTGAGACATCTGACATATGTTGTTGTCTGATCTGTGTTCAACCTATTTACTGCGTAAGATCTTGTCGCGATGCCTTGTGGTTAAAAACAGGATTGTGATGGTGCCAATGAAAGGTTTCTTGCTCTTCACTCTTGCCATCAACAATGATGTATTGTACTTGCACCAGACAAATACTGGTATGGCCTAAGTAGTAGTATTTGTAGAGGAAGCCTCGGTCAGTTCCTCAAGAAAGATTCAGTTTTGTCGAGTTTCCCCGATGAATTTAGAACTGAAGAAGATCTGAAAAAGATTACTTCAGCTGGCCGATGGAGACAGTTATGATGGTAAGGCCTGCTCTTAATTAATACTTCGAAATTGTGGCTTCGTCATTTGATATGCTGGCTGTTTTGTTACGCCAATAGCTGGAGAAGAACTCATCGTCGGAAAACAGTGCATTTGCACATCGAAGATTATTTGACGACATTTGCAAATGCCAAGTCCAGTGAAAACGCCAACACCTGTGGATGTCAAAAAGGTCAACGATTACGGATCGTAATAGGAGTGCCAGCTAGTGGAACAAGAGATTGCATTTGCTCAGAGGTCTCGGCAAATCTGCAAGATAGGTAGCTTAATGTTTTGTTCATTAGAACTGGCAGGTGACTAACCTCAAACAGTTTGATGTAACACGAAAGAAATAATCACGCAGCTCAATGTTTTGTTCATCAGAACTGGCAGGTGACCCACCTCAAACACTTTGATGTAACGCAAAAGAAATAGTCGCACAGCTTAATATTTTGTTCATCAGAACTGGTGGGTGACCCACCTCAAACACTTTGATGTAACGCAAAAGAAATAGTCGCGCAGCTTAATATTTTGTTCATCAGAACTGGTGGGTGACCCACCTCAAGGACTTTGATGTAATGCAAAAGAAATAATCATGCAGCTTAATGTTTTGTTCATCAGAAGTGGCCCACTTCATACAGTTCAATGTAACATAGCCTGAATTGTCATGTAACACAGCATTACCAGTAATCATTTGCAAACACATCAGGTATGCTCAGATTGTGAGCATGAAAACACTGTCCATAGCTTCCACTACAAGATCCACTTTGAACTGTTCTGAGTCTTAATGGTACCATCCATCTAGTGTGTAGATAAAGTACTTTAAAATTGAGTAATCATTATTATCGTCCATCACACAAGGGGCCCAAACGAATAAAGAAACTATTGCTTGTGCTTCAGACAAGAGCACGCATCAATTACATTTTGATGACGTGTATCAGTTGGCCCTTTGTATTTCTCTCTTCTCATATTTATTTTGCTTCATCTGATGTCCTTCAGATCTGACGAAATTTATATGACAGTAAAACAGTTTGCAACACCTTGCCCGGCTCACCTGGGGTTAGGTATGTTGGGAGTGCTAGGAAACTTTTCAGGCAATCCTTTGTGGTACTTCCAGTTTCGCCGCTTGCATCCCCTCATGATAATGATCTAAGCATGGGAAAACATTCTTTAACCCTTCACCCCCTAGGGCAAATGACAGTTTTTCCTAAATCAGCAAATAGAGGCTCTCTGCCTGTGTACAATATACCATTTGAAAGGCACTGATCAGCTTAGTTAAGAACTGACATTAGCAACTAAGAAGGAGGTTGTCATTTTGAGAGAAATTGTTTTGAAATGTGAAAATGAAGAGCTTCTAACACATATCAATTCTCAAATATCATAGGTATGCCCCCAAACTGTAGCTTATTTAGTAGGTCTTAGTACATAGCTTGATGTGAAACAAGTCTTGTATTCCATGTGCATCTCAAAGAAGAAATTTTAAAATTAAGGGGGCGGTTAACCATATGTTAGATAGGAGGGGGTCACAATTCTATGCCTTCAATGAGCAGATCTTTACAAGACAATTTTCATGGCTAAAATTCATAGAAATCTTTCAAATATTCACAAAGTTATGATGTTGTGTGCCAAATGGCACTCTTGTTGGCTATTGCTTTAAGTGATTATATATGGAAAGAACATTTTTGTTATTTTTCTTATTGTAAAAGTTTGTTAATTATTACTTTTTCTTCATGCATCTTTAGTACAAGCATTTCACTAGTGACGTGGAAACTATCTGCAGCACTTTGAATCACCTATACCCGGAGGAGGAAATTCAAAATCAGAATGAATTCCATATCCTTTAAAATAGTTTTTTATTATAATACTATTATGGAAAAAGTACTTTCAACAGTCATAAATGTACAAAGAAATGGATTCTATTGTTGTTACTGATTTCTGTTTCCATTTGGGTTTATGTAGGAAAATGATTTATTGCTAAAAAAATGTTTTGGTTAGCATCAGTGAGAGTGAAAGAAAGACTGTAGTACATGTAAACCTAAGTTATTCTTGCAAGAACATAACATTCATCACTGGCTTCTGATAGCTATTACAAATTATTGTTTTAAATGAAAACCAACTATTGCCAATAGAAATTAGAATTTGCAAAAGTGATTTCTCTCCATATTTCACCATTTGCAGACCCAAGTTTGTAACTTTTGCACACAACATTCCATAAAACCATAGGATATCAAACATGTGGCCATTCTTGATTTCTCTGCATCTACAACATTTGTAGTGAAAGTTCCCTTTTTCATTTGATAATGCTAATAAAGTATAATAAACAATTAAATAAATTCAGAAGAGCAGTCAACTTGATTATCCCTGACTGAAAAGTAGGAAGTAGTCATGACTAAAAGCTCTCTTAGCTCTGTCACACAAAATAGCAGTTATCTCATTTCTGCAATGTAAATGTACTGTACTGCACCTTACAAGAAAATGTGAACTGTGCTTGATCACTTATTTTGTGTTTTTCTGCATCAATCATCATAACAGACCTGTCAGTAAAGAGGAGTTGACTTCAACAGGTTTAAAAGGTCTTCTCTGTGGGTTGTGATCCGTAGATTACAATCAATGTTACTTAGGTTTTGAACTTCAATGCTTGTGTGTTATTGAAAGCTGCAGTAAACTGATTTTGCTTATCTTCTTCCTGAGTTGCAGCACTTTTGGCGATACAATAAACTTGTTATTGAAAATTATGTTGATTTATCTTGACTGTTACTTCAAAAATGTGTGATCTTTTTGAAGCAGTGTAAGTATTACTTTAGTCGTGATTTGATTTTGCGCCTGCCTACTAGTAAGCTCTCTAAAATGATGTTTCATTTTTATTCACTGTTTTGTATTGTTACATAATATTATTATTGTTATTATTGCTTTGTCTTTGCTTATAACTAGGCATGACAACATTATGTTGCCACTTGTAGAAGACATTTTGCTGCCTCCTCCTTATGTGGTTCGACTTGTTATAGTGTATGGACGCTCGCACTGTATGCCTCGAGTGTCTACACAAGCCAAGCAGGTATGTTTATGAGAGTTTATTCATCTATCATTTTATAGATTTAAAATCAAGTGATTAACCTCTCATTGTACAATATCATAACATTGTTCAGCAGACACAAGAAACCATTGCAGCTATTCTGATATATTTTTTATTTCTCCAATCTAATATGAAAAGAACTGCATTGCAATTAGTATGGAGATTACTTTATTGAAATTATCCAGGTTACTTTTGAGACAAATACAGTAAATGATTGGATTACTTTGTGACAAGCTACCAAGTATGCCTGATAAGCAATGACACACATTCCCCTGATGGCCAGTTATTGGTTCAATAAACAGCTTGAGTTAGACCAATAAACCATATGAATGTGCTCTCCATTTCCTTGATTGGCTCTCAATTATTATTTACAGGTATTATCATCACTGCTGGAATCTCCATATTTCTTTCTTGACATTCTATACGTTCACGAACTTCCATCGGAAATTAATTTGTGCAAAGTAAGTAATTAGGTAGCTTCTGATGCAGACTTGTGTTCAGCACAGCTAATTGCTCTGTTTTTGGAATCTCCTTAGTTACTTGTCACTTTCCAAATTTTCTTGAACATCAAACTGATTACTGCATGCCATTTCTCAATAAAAATATCTCTTCATATTTTAGCACTGAGGGTAAACTGGAAGCTGAGCGCTGAAGCATACAATGCACTGCATGTGTCAGATATTTCTGCTGCAGATTTATTTGTCCACAAAAGATGTTTTAACCTAAGGGTCTGTTATTGTGGTGAAACGACTGACTCTAATATAATAAAAATTAAGATAAAAACGTTCGCTGGCTAAAAAATTTCGAAAAAGAATATAAGCTCTGATATGTTGTAACTTTGCAGGAAATCTATGATTACTTCTGTGACATGGATGAAGAGGAAGAAGGCTACATATTGGAAGTGTCACGCAGCACAACTCGTCTCTTTGACCACATGGCAGCGTTACTTGCTCATCCGTTACAGAGACCGAAACAGCGTGACACTTTTTACAAACTAACTCCAAGGGGGGATGAAGAGTCCATTTTGTAGTATTGTACATAGCGCACAATAAGCAAATAGAATAATTTTTAGTCCAGCTGTGAAAAATTACACAAAATCTGTGGCTCAAGTGATTATTCGGTTTCCACCACTCTCAATAAGCCGTTTACAATCCGCGAAATTTACATTTTCAGAAGAGCTAACTCCCTTTAAAATGAGTGGCACGCAATGCGTGCAGAAGCGATGAGCATTAACACTGTCTTAAGGTGGCTCCCTATAGTTTTACGATCGCGCGAGCGCTGAGGAAGTAATCTGCGCGCGCTCAAAGGTAAACGTCAGTGTTTTTCGATATTTTATTACGTCAACATGAGCACAAAAAGAAAAACTGACAGTGAATTTTCTCGCGTTTCCTTCGGTAAAATTCCGTAAAATTTGGCAGATTGGTAGCAAATATTTTACTTTTGTCGGAGCGCGTTTTTCAGGGAAATCTATAAGGCCAGATTTTTTGCAGTGGTAAAAGACATAAATTTGAAAATATCGAAAAAACTGCCTTTACAAACCCTACTTTTTTCGTGTTTAAAATTTGTATCCCGCTGGAGGCGATGTGATGTAAAAATTTTGGAAGATTTCACCGAAGGAAATTCATGAAAATCACAAACAAAGCCATAAAAACAGTAAAAAACACTTTTGTTTGGGCATTTATAATTTAAGGCTAAATCCCAAAATTTTAACAGAGATGATAGCAAAACACTATTTAATCATTGCTTATTACATGTAATAAGTTTGAGAGGACTAGGTGTGAAAGCGAATGTAAAAACAGCATTCAAAACATAACACTTGCGCGCGCAGCGCTATAAATGATTACCCTATAGAGCCTTGGTTACCCAAGGAATTACTAAACAAACAAACAAACAAACAAACAAACAATAAGCTGAGCTTCAAACACTGAAACACTTCTTAAAGCACTTATTCACGCTCAAATCATAGATTTGAGTGTTACCGTCATAAAATAAAGTCTCTTACTTACTTTACAGAATGTTTCATGTAAATAAAACAACATTTCGAAAATGCGAAAATGAAATAAACTAGTTTGGGCTTTTAGGTTTTCCTTCTTTTCTGTTTACCCAGGTTTGATCTTGGCTCAAATGAAAAAAACTGAAGATAGATATTATCCAAAACATAAAACATTCTTTTCGACACGATTATGGGATAAAGAAAAAGAAACACTGAGTCTCTGGAAGACGTTGAACCCACGACCTTCCGAACTCAGTTACTCAGTTATATGTGATTATTGTGCCGTAAAAAACTTAGTTCGAGCGCGTAAAACAATATTTCGATATAGAAAAAGATGAACCTGTTTAAGCTTCTGTTGGGTTTTCCTTCCTTTATTTTTGGCTTCATAGAAATAGACATAGTTTATTTTTCTGGGTCGCCTCTCTGTAACCCAGTTCTAATCTTTTATCTGTAACTTTTCACTGGGGAAGTTATTCAGTTGACGTGGGACATAACTTAGATTTTTTACTTTGAATAGTTGCCCCTTCAGGGTTTCAGCCCAGAGAGGCCAAAACCCAAAGAGGCATTCGAGGAGTCCCCTGCTGATATATATGGTATACGGACTCGGGGAGACGGCTATGTTCGGCGCGTTGGAAGTTTCTGTACTGAGTTCTGTACAACACTTTTAATCAGACTTGTTTTCACGTTGCGTCGTGCGATGACCTTTTAACGTATATTCATTCAGTCATATCGTAGATAACGATCACGATCGCCAAGCGCGTTTCACATTTAGAAAAACTGTTCTGTGTCCTATTAGTGAAAACTTATTAAAGCCGATTCAGCTCAAGTCAAGAACTGTCCACCATTAAATATCTGCATCGGGGCTTCCTCAGTGTAATTTATGTCTAATTAATGTGTTGGGGCTGATACTGTACTTGTCACTGGCATTCATTCTTTAGTCCCAAATGCGCCATAAATGAGTTCTATAAAGATATTATCACTTAGTTACCGGCTAGTTACACATGTAAGGCTTCGCTCTTGGTAAAAACTCATTGTTTTACTTTCCGTTTGAAATCTTGTTGGCTGCTAATAACTTCCTTGGTATTACCCTTGTCTTCATAGAAACAAATCATTGGGTTCAACGTCTTGAGTTGATCACATTAATTTGTATCAAGATGAGCCGCAAAAAGTCACTTCAGAAACATTTAGCTTTCCAAACAATCCAGAATGTGTCGATCAGCAAAATGGGCCAAGCCGTCTTGAAAAAGAATCCTTATGAAACTAGAGTAGTGACTGATAAATTGGAAGACATTGAATTTCACAAAAGAAAATGGAAAAAACGATTTTTCTTGGAGACTAAATGACACGAGACAAGAATTCAAACAGACTCGTAACATGGAAAGTTCGTCGTGTGTTTGATTCTATTATGGGTCTCAAGGAGGGAAAATGGTTCGTATCCCCGACACAGCACAACGTCCCTCTAGAACTGAGACAAATGTTGGAATCAATCAACAGGTCAGAAAAACGTCAGTGTGATAACAGGTTTTTGGGGCCGCTTAAGTT
>Ga0126338_10003162_pt1 | contig 11492 bp, 1 predicted proteins | sample OrbCmetagenome_2_FD_92529 | JGI IMG/M metagenome (GOLD analysis project Ga0126338, IMG submission 92529) | Coral microbial communities from Petempiche,Puerto Morelos, Mexico - Orbicella C C metagenome | ecosystem: Host-associated > Invertebrates > Cnidaria > Coral | place: Petempiche,Puerto... | reverse complement strand
GCAGCGCATGCGTAGTAAGTCAAAAAATTGCGATTGAATGAAAAATTGCACTCTCGGAAATACGCCTATTTCTCGAGAACCACTCATTAGAATTTCACGAAATTTGGCACAAAAATACTTTAGGAAATAAGTAACTGGAGTATTGGAAATAATTGCACTTTAACAAAGGAAATTCTAGATATTCCAGTGAACCCTCAACAAGGGATAATTTAAGATCTCTCTGTTAAATTATTAGCAAAATGGTGTTAAGTTGTGAGAATCGTTACAAGCTTGTTGCATGTAAATTATAAAGAAAATCTAATGACTCGATTTTCTACAAATAAACAAAAGCGATTTTAAAGGCCTGTTTATATTTATTCATGTTGCCATGACAACGGCACATACGTCAGCCATCAAAAAACCAAAGTTTGTGTCGGTAACTTGCTTGCTGCCATTATTGGCGACCGAGGGATCAAGGGTTTTAGAGAAAAAGGTGAATGAAACACAGGTATCAAAAACTGTGTTTAGCCACCTTAAGCACGTGGACACTTAATCTATTGACACTGATTTATATATTTGGATTTAGATGCCTTTTAAGTTTTAGGTTTTTCTTACATTCCGGTCAACGTGACTGGCCAAACATGGCCGTGATTTGAAACTTTTGAAGGAATCTTCAATGGAAGAAACCTGTGCAAAAAGCTTATTTTTCAAAATGACGGTTAGAAACCTTACTTAGCAACAAATTCATGACCAATTGGTAGTTAAGAAGGACTCCTAAATGTTTGCTTTGTTTAGTTTTGTCCGAAAAATACTGATTCCCCAAGAAAACATTACACCAGCTTTCCATAAGTGAAGAGAAAATGTTGCTACTTACCAGGGAAATTAGGAAAGCATGTTAAGTTCGTAACCTTTTTTGTTTACATGAACGACGAAATTCCCGCCCTTTTTTCAAACTTGGAGCCTAGCGTGCGGCCAAAAATCGCGCATGATAAAAACGACTTTCCGCTCTGAAGCCTAGTGGCCCATCAGGTTGGAGCTTAAGTTCTGTTTCCGTACTATGAAGCGACAAAGAGTATTTTGACGACCCCCCCCCCCACGTCCCCACCCCCAACCTGGATAGAAGGCTAGTCCATTGCAGATGTTTTCATGGAGGTACGGAGAGGGTCGTAAATAGAAACAGTTGAGAGAGAATTCGAAACAGCCACTCTTGTTTCCAAAGTTACCATAACTCGAAAATCAAAGACGCTGCATGTAACAATGTTTTCCCGACTTAGAAAGGATTACATACGAACAAGAAGCTAAAAACTGGGCGGGTTAAAATTTTGGATGTTACGTGCATGTTAAAGGTTACTGCTTTTCCTCTCAAACAATAAAAGAATAAAGGTTGCATACTTCACAATCCACTCCACAAAACGCACACCAAAATAGAAGTGGTTCTTAAGCTCGTTTCCCGTAAATTAATTAATCAAATATTTTCAGGCACAGAGGGAGACCCAAAAGATAATTGGTCATTTTTTCATTACTTTGCATTGCAGATTGCCAGACGATATCCTTTCATCCGGAGTCGAGGAAGCTATATCAACTCTTCAAGGAAAGACCGAGATAGTGAACTTAGCATCATGTCTTCTCGACGCCGTACTACTGGCAGGAACTTGCCCGCAGACCCTCGGACCACAACGGTCATCAAAAATGAAGAAGCTGGCATTGCGTTGATAACGGCGACCAATCACGAGTGGGAAGAGGAATACCAAAGATTGCTTCTCGAGCACCGAGACTTGAAGGAAAACTACGACAAAATGGAGAGCAAGTACCAAGAAATCCAGAAGGAAAATGTGAAAGTAACGAGGCATATGGAGCTCTCAATTGAGAAGTTCAACCGAGAAAAAGACGGCCTCATTCGACAAAAAGAGGAGCTTAACATTCAAAATGAGAAACTGCGGAGCGATGTTCGCGAAAAGGGTGGCAAGATTGGCGACTTGCAAAAGGCTCTAGTGGAAAGCCAAAAGAAGGCCGATTCTCGCAAGGAGGAGCTGTTCACCAAAACCAAGCAACTAGAGAAGTTGGAAATTCTCATCAACGGTCTTCAGAACCACACCATTCCAGAACTGAAACAGAAGCTCAACAAGTCTGAGGCTGACATGGAGATATTCAAGGAGAAAAGTAAACAGCTTAACGTGGATCTTGATAAAGCTGAAGAAAAGAATGATGAAGATCAACAGACCATTGAGAAACTACGCAAGGAGAAGAACGAACTTATCGAGAAGCTGGCTAGGGCCGAACGCGAGACGAGGGAGGCCGAAGACGCGCGCCATAAGGAAGAAGACAAGGTAGTCAACCTGCAAAACAAAGAAATATCGCTTCACGACAAGATCAGTCAGTTGGACGCGGAACTTCTCGCTGCGGAATCAAAGATAAGAGACTTGGAAAACGAGCTGAACAGGCGGCTGGCCGAACCAGTCGAAAAGAGTTACAACATCAATGTAGTGGAAAGTGAACCAGCACTTCAGTCAGCTCCACCTAGCTTTTCATTTGGAGATCACTACGACAAAGAGCAGTTCGAGATGCTGGAGAAAAAAGTAAAGGACCTGGCAGATAAGAACAAGCGATTTGAAGACGAGAACTTAGGCTTGAAGGGGAAACTCGATATGGCCAGTAAGGATATCAACAAGTGGGAGAAAAAGTATGAAGACGAGAACAGGGAGAAGAGTAAGATTGCAGCTCTGCTTGAAAATGAAAAGGGGAATTATGGACGGCTCAAGAATGAGTACAACGAGTTGAAAAGCCAGCTGGCGAAGGCGGAGAGGACGATAGAGCATGATAAGAAGGAGATGGCTAGAAAGGACAGAATCATAGAAGAACTGAGGGCGAAAATTCTGCAGCTGGAGCAAGACGTCGAGGATCGAGAGGGCACCATTGCCAAGCTTGAAATGAAGCTAGAGCAGTTGGAGAAAGAAATGGAAAAGCTGCACGAGGCCACTTTGGAACATCAGAAAAAATATGGCGATCTTGATAGTGATTATAAAGTCAGTGAAAAAGAGAAAGAGTCCGTACAACGAGATCTCGACCAAGTATCCATAAAAATTGCTGAGTTGGAGAGTAAGTTGAGAGAATCTGAAGAAGAGAAAAACTACTTGCATAAGGAGAACGCAGATCTTCGACAGAAGCGGTTGCGCTTGGAAGATGACTTGGACACTATTAACAAAGATAAAACAGTGTTTGAGAATCAAGTCCAAGACTGGTCTGACCAAAGCAGCAAACACCGCAAGATAGCCGACAATATGAAAAAGAAACTGGCTCAAGCTCAAGACGAGGCAGAGCAGTACAAGAAAGAACTGGCGCAGAACAACAACAAGATAGACGAGTTGAATAAGAAATTGTTCGACCTCAACTCGCTTTATGATACGAGCCAGACAGACCTTTCAAGTGCCCAGGACAATAGCGCGTTCAAAGATGACGAAATAAAGCATTTGAATAAGAAGATTGACAACAAAGAGAATGAAATTAGCAAGCTTGAAGCTCAGCTAGAGAAGACGACAAAAGAAAGGGACAATGCTGAGGTTGAACTTGCTGGTGTCCTGGAAAAACTTCAGCATATGGAACCAAAACGAACAACAAACGATGAAGTCTTCAAACCAGCCGAGGTGACCTATTCTTACCAGCAACCAGACTTGGAAACTGACCTAGCACCCCTCCGTCAGAGAATCTACGAACTTGACAATGAAAACAACAGGTTGAAAAAGATTGAAGAACATCTCCAAAGCGACATCAAAGACAGGTTAGTCCAAATCGCTGCACTGGACAGAGAGAATACTAAGGTCAAAGCAGAAAATGAAGACTGGGAGAGAAAAGCAAATGATATGAAGAGAAAAATACACGCCCTGGAGAAAGAGGAAGATGAACTTATGGACACCAATACCGACCTACGCGAAAGACTAGATGACCTGAGTCCAGAGGTTGACAAGCTGCAGAAAAAGGTAGAAACGTTAACCCTTGAGCGCGACAGACTGAAGGAATATCTCAGCGAGTCGAACTTCAAATTCACCCAGAGCAAAGAAGATTACAACAAAAAGAGTCTGGATTTCTCGGAGCAGGTAAAAGTAAACAGCACGCTTGGGAAGACTGTTAAGAAGCACGAAGCTACAATGGAATCATTGACCCAAAAGTGCAAAATGCTGGAAGAAGAACTAGAAGATTTGAGACCGGAATTGAAAGCAGCATTGGCGAAAAATGAAACATTGGAGACCGAAAACAAAGAGTTGGATTCTCGCAATAAAATACAAAAACGCAAGATAGACGACTTGCAAAAAGAACTACGAGAAGAGATCGAAGCAAAGGAGTTGCTGCAACAAGATGTCGACTCATTGGGCTACAAGTTGAACGTCGCAGACGCAAACAACAAGGCACTAACCAAGCAAAGAAATGATTTGCAAAGTCAGATCGACGACCTGGAAAGCAAACTAAGGAAAATCAAGCCAGAGCTCGAACAATGTCGAAACAAGCTTAAAGACAAAGATCGCATCATAAGTCGATTGCAATCAGATTTGAAAGACAAGGATTCGCAGCTTACCGCAGCCAAACGAAAGATCAATACTCTGGATGAGACATGCACCTCATTAAGAAAAGAGGCAGAGGCTCATAAGAGTACAAGTGAAATTAACCGAAATCGCGTAAAGGAGCTTCAAATTCAGCTTCAGGAGATGGGTAACAGCATGCAGACAGCCGTGGCGAACGTCTCCGTCGTTCATTCAGCACCACCACAAAGCTTCAGAGAAGAAAGGCTCCGCAGTACACCTGACGAAAGGATTCATGACTTGGAGACACTGCTGAAGAAGAGCGAGGCTCGTGAAGATCAGTTAAGGGATCAGCTGCAACGCCTTGAGAACCGTCTTCCTATAGCAGAGAAGGACGCTAAAAAAGCTCAAGACAAAATAAGCGAGCTTCAACCTAGTGTAACCAATCTACAAAGGAAACTGGAGGACCTAAGAAAAGTGTTAGACAGAAGCAACCGTGAAAAAGAAGATGCCAAAAAAGAGTTGATGGAGGCTCAAACACAACTGACAGTTTTGAAAACAAAAGGCGAGGCGGACGCGAATGAAATCTCATCCTTGAAAAGTCAGTTAGAACAAGCCAACCGACGTCTCGCAGAGAATCATGAAAAACTGCTAGCTATTGACGAGGAACATGTGCATCTTCGCTTGCTTGTAGATGGTCATAATAAAGACAAGGACGACCTCAAGACAGCGTATGAGAGATTGCAAATAAAAAAGAACGAACTGGAAAACACGGTGGAAATAAAGGAGTCCAATTTGAAATCAAGCCAACATGCTTGCGACACGTTAAGAGAGGAGAAGATTAAGGCACAACAGGAGCTTAACGAACTTCGACGGACAACTTTAGCTGACTTAAAGAGAAACCTCACCCGCATGCAAGGTGAGCGAGATCGTGCTTTGGAAGACGGCAGGATGGCTATGTCGAAAATAGAAGATCTTGAAAATCAGTTGGCAGAGGCCATGACGAAACGAAAAGAGCTAGAAAGGGACAACGACGACCTCGAAGCTGAGATACGCCAACTGAAGAACGAAATTGAAACGAATCGTAAAAAGATTGAGGACCTGGAGGATAAAATAGAAGTATTAAACCTTGAACTCGAGAGAGACGAGAAAGATATAGATTCTTTGAAGGAAGAAAAAATCAAGCTCGAAGATGAGTGTGCAGACCTCCAAGTTAAACTGGCAGAGAAGCAGGATGTTATTAACATTGCTCCGATGCAAGTCGCCAATGTAGAAACAACCTACGCAGCCGCCCCCGGGTTTGATTTCGGTTCAGATCCAGACGCTTTAAGGGATCTTGAAGATGAAAATATGGATCTAAAAGAGAAGCTACAAAGAGGTGAAATGGAATACGACGTTCTGCGAGAGCAACTAAATGACTACAAGAACAAGCTGGGAGACTCGGAGGGCAAGTGCCAGCGTCTTGAGACAAACCTTAAAGACAAAGACAATCGCCTGCAGGAGCTTGAAAAGACGTTGCCAGAGGCTGTGGAGGAGCTAAATTTGGTAACTGATAAATATCATTCAGCGGAACGCGAACTAGAGCTCTTAAAGGATGAGTTACAAGACGCACAGACCAAGTTAAGTTCTGCTGAAGCACAACAAGCTGCTGGATTTGCCAAACTCAGAACACTGCAGCAACAACTAGAAGCTGCCCAGAAGGACTTGCTTGACAAGAATGACGATGTTATCGAAAAACAACGTAAAATCAACGAGCTCTACGCTATTCTGGAGAGCGGAGGCAAGGACTCAGATCGCTTGAAGCAAGTTATTGAGGAGTTGAGAGAAGATGTTGACCTTAAAGACAGAGAGAACGCAAAACTACAGAAGGATATTCGCATCACTCAAGAAAACCTCGCTAAACTTCAAGCAGCCTTGGAGGACATGGAAGGCAGGTTAAATGACACAGAGAATGAGCGAGAAGAATACAAAATGAAAGCCGATGGTTTAGAGGTAGAGATCGAAATGCGCGATAAAGTACTGGAAGAGGCACAACATGAAGTAGACGAAACCAGGGACAAGTTGAAGGCAGCCAAGAAAGAGATTGACGCCCTTCGTAGTCAACTAAAAGAAGCAAATGTCAGCTTAAAGGCAGCCACTGATGAGAAGAGGATCCTTGAGAAACGAATTGCCGAACTGCAAGCAATAATTGAACAGCTGAGGAAAGAATTATCTGCTAAGAATACAGCGATTACTCCTAAATCTGGAACAAGCGATGCATATCTAAACGAACTTAGGAACAAACTTGCAGAGTACCGAACAAAATATCAGGAAGTTTGCAACGAAAAGATGAGACTAGAGCTGGAACTGCGAGAAAAAGATGTCAAGATTTCACAAGTTTCTGGTCCATCGGATACATTACGCGAAGAGCGAGACCGTCTTAAAGACGAAGTTATAAAACTACAAGGCACTCTCAAAGAAACAAAGAAAAACTATCAAAAAGCTCAAAGGGATATAGAAGAACTACAACGTCGCTTGGTGTCAAAGGACAGCGAAATAAAGCGCTCGGAAGATAAAATTGCAAAACTAGAGGAGGAAAAAGAAAAAATGAAGAAAGACTATGCCAACTTGGAGAAAAAGAACTCGGATTTGAAAGTTGAATACGAGAAGCTCAAATACGAGAAGAACAAGGCAGAAAATGAACTTTCTCTGCTAAAGAAGAAATTCCAGGCTCTGCAAAACCAGATCAACACAGTGGATGTGCCCAGGCAGAAGCAAGACGTTGTGAGCAGAAAGAAGTATCAAGAATTGGAGGCAAGTTGTCAGGATGCACTGCGTGAAAAGGAGAGGGCAAAGAGTGATATGGCTGCTTACCGAACTAAGATGGCAAGGTTGGAAGCCGAGATGAACGAACAGAAGAGAGAGAAAGACGTTTTGGAAGATGAAAAGCATCGTCTAAGGAACAGCGAAGCTGAGCTTAAAAACAAGCTCCAAACATCGAGAGACAGACACAAGGAAGACAAAGACAAGATGCTGGAGTGGCGTAAAAACAATTTCTCACCCTTAGAGCAAGAACTTCAGAGAACCAAAGGACTCATCAAAAAGCTCGAAAAGATGAACGCAGCCAAAGACCACGAAATTGGAGATTTGAAGGACGATCTTGCAGATCGTGATAGGAGAATTGCCGAGTTGGAGGACGAACTGGAAAATCAGGATGTCACTGACGCTGGGCCACTAGACTCAGTTAACATAGACATCAGAGGAGACTCAGAAGCACTTCAACGGGCTCTGGATGAAAAAGCAGATGCGGTGAAAGAAGGTCAGAGGTTGAAAAGCAAATTGTGGACTATAGAGCACGACATGGAAATTCAGAAGACAAAAGAAACTCAGCAAGAAAAAATGGTAGCTGAAGTGAATAACATGAACGACAAATTGAAGGACGAAATACGACAGCTAAAGAAAGGAACTTGGGACCAACAAGGGTCATACAACAAGCTCATTAAAGAGAATAGCGAGCTCGCCTACCAAGTTAACACGTTGAAAGAAGACAAAGAAGACTTGGACAAAGACATTCAAGAACTCCGCGATGAGCTGAACGACGTAAGAGGAGAAAATAGAAAATTAATGATAGAGAACAAAGACCTCAAGATGGACCTGCAGCAGTTAGAAATCAAGCTGCACGAATTGGAAATTGGACACAAGCTTGCAAAGGACGACAACGAGAAAATCAGGAGTGATCTGTTACAGACTCAGAGCGAGAATGCAGATTTGAAGGACAGCTTGAACAGGCGTGATGATGAAATGATCCAGGTGCAAGCAGTAGCTACAGTGGAAAGTGCCCCACCCATGATGTTCGAAGATGACGTGGATGGAATAAAACGGGACAAAGACAAACTGCAAATTGAGCTAGAGGCGGCGGAAGATCAGGTTAAAATGCTGCACGACGAACTTGACGACAAGCAGGCCAAAAATGACCAGATTCAAGTCGAGCTGACAGAAGCCAGAAGAAGACTCAAAGAAGACGAAGCAGACATCAAGAAGCTAGACGCTGAAATCGAAAATCTACGCCACGAGCTGGATCTAGCGAACCAAAACTGCGACGATCAACGAGCCGAGAATCAAGATCTTTTGGAAGCAAAGGAAAATCTTCAGACAGAGGTGACCGATTTGCGTGCAGATGTGAAAGATATGGAGATAGAACTACAAAAACTAGCTAAGGTGAAAGCTGATTTGGAACGAGAGCTGAAGAGAGCCGGTCAAGCACCCATAGAAAGGCGACCTTCACGAGATCTTCACAACGAAAAAGAAAAGAAGATCAGAGAACTGTCAGAAAAAGTCGTACAGTTGGAGCGGGATATACAGAAGGGTGGATACGAACTGACATCACTGAGAGAAGAGAATGATGACTTGCAAGAGAAGATAAATAGCCTAAGGGATGAGAACAACTTCCTCCATTCCAAGTTGTCCCAGCTTGAACATGATAACAGGAGAGATAATAACAAGATCGTTGAACTCGAAAAAGAGAAGCAAGAACTGCAAGATATGTTAGACAACAGCAGTGGCGGAATCGATTCCGGGAGAGACAAAGACCTGACGACAGAAGAGAACAAGACATTGTTAGAGAGAAACAAAAAGCTGCAAAATGATCTAGAACATCTCAAGCAGGAAAAAGCCAACATGAAGAGGCAACTGGATGAGTACAATAGGAGGTTAGATGATAACTCGAATCAGCTAGCCGTTCAGATTACGAAATTTGTTGGAGATCAGAGCGAGACATTCAGGAAAGACGCCCAGGAGAAAGACAACAAAATTGATAAGCTGCAGCAAGAGAAGTTGGAAGTAGAAAAGAAGTTAGAAAGTCTGACAGAGGAGTTGGATGCAGCACAATCTAATCTCAGCGACATTCAGAACCAAAATGAAATTCTTCAGGAGGACATAAAGACCTTAAAGGAGGACAAAGCCAAGCTGGATAACAAACTTATTGAAGAAATGAACTTCAGCAAGGTCAAGACCGCTGAGCTGGAGGCCGAACAGGATATTCTTAAGAACAAGATTAAGGACAAAGACGATCTTGTCAAAAAGTATGAAAAACAACTTCAGCAGCTCCGAGAACAGTTGGCCATGTCTGTTCCCAGCGACCAGGCCTCAACCACTTTGATACTGGATGTAGACAAGCGTCGGAAGCAGCGCCAGCACAGCCTGATGCTGTCCTACCAAGAGGGTTTGATGAACAGGCCAGGTGGACTGTACCGCTCGACAAGTGAAAGCAGTCTCCCCAACGGCGACATCTCCAGGTCAAGCGACAGCGGCAAAAGCGACTTAGAGCACTCTCAGATTGGCGAACTCCTCAGTAAAGAGATCCCGCAGAGTAGACGAAACAGGGACAGCGCACCCAGAGACCACGTAGGTGAGACGGTTGAGGCTACCTCAAAGGTCACTACAGAGTCAGAGCCTGATTATGCCGCACAGTTACGCAGCAGCACGCCAGTCGACGATAATGAAGATATAAAGAGCAGCAGGAGACCATCTGATAGAGATTCTGGAAGCCAACGTTATGGAGGTTACCGGGACAGTGACAGCACTCGAAGCAGAGTCAGTAGCGGTAGAGACAGAGACCGAGATTCAGACAGCATCAGAGGCCGTGAGTCAGACAGGGCTGACAGGCGTTCCGAACGTGGAAAGGACCGCAACAGATCTGAATGCCAGCAGAATTAGGTACAGGAATCAAATAACTGTTGTCAGGATTTATGAACTCTAACAGCAGTGTTCATCTAAACTGTAGTTTAGCACACCATTTCTTACTAAGCTGTCCAAAGAGGAAAGCAGCAGAGCAAAGTGCCAGCAGAATTAGGTACCAAAATTACAAAACTATATCTAATCACTACTGTAGGTTGTACTTCAAGAGTAGTCTTGACTTGAGCTTAAATGTGTTACGCCCTTTTTGGTTAGATGATAAGTCGTTTTTTACTGATTTGGTGGTCAATGCTGATCACAATGAAAGAGCGCTCAATAAGACTCGAAAAGACCAGAGAAGAACTACAACTACTTTTATATCTTAGGGTCTTTAATATTTAGTTACACTGTCACCGGATAGACACGACGACCGTAGAAAGTAAAAAGGTCCTTAGTACATAATTATTAGGATCCTCGTAGTCCAAGCCATTTTAGTTGGCTACAAGTATTTTTTTGAATCATTATTTCTTACACAGTAATAGGGCAACGTGAGATCAGTTGAATGTACCTGGGGGTTCAAAAGCGTGAGGCTGCGAGACTAAAATCTAACCTTGCGCTTGGTTTATACGTCCTCTTTAGAAAGAACAGAATATAAGGCAAGGAATTTAACCCTTCAGAAAAGATATTTCTATTAGATATCTTCAGTTGGAACTACGGGTTCAAAACGTAATTTGAGGATGCCTTTTGAAATGCAAGATCGCAAATTATATTCCTACCTGTTCAAGCGGCGTCCAACTAACATGCACGTTGACAACAAAGTCAGACTTGTTTTTATTACGCTAATGTAATTTCGCCGTATTATGGCAAATTTTTCGCATTATTTTCATTAATATCTATCTCGATGTTATAGCCTTAACCTATTCGTTTGGCAGGATAATAGAATTCGAATGCAAACTAGGAAATTCGTTCGATCTAATTATGCAATGACTAATTTCAGTACACAGTCCGTAGTTACTTACTGCGAAGGAAGATCGACTTCAGCGTGTACTATCCCCTAAGCGTTCTAGTGATGCCCATCCAGTATGTTTTAAGGCGTGTACGTCACCCTGTATCACAGAAAATTGCAGTCGGGTGACGTTTGTATCATAAGTTCATAACATGAAGAAAGAATTGCTTCAGAGGAAAATAATCTCGGAATGAAAACAAAGCTTCTTTTAATCCTTCCTGGCGCGTGCCTTGATCCCAGTAATTCTACGTGTAATACTGTGGGCACACGAAACAAAGCACACTTATTGAGGGATGACCTTTGATGAAATTTGTTTATGTATAACTTAGAACTCCATTATCCTT
>Ga0126338_10003160_pt1 | contig 11496 bp, 7 predicted proteins | sample OrbCmetagenome_2_FD_92529 | JGI IMG/M metagenome (GOLD analysis project Ga0126338, IMG submission 92529) | Coral microbial communities from Petempiche,Puerto Morelos, Mexico - Orbicella C C metagenome | ecosystem: Host-associated > Invertebrates > Cnidaria > Coral | place: Petempiche,Puerto... | reverse complement strand
AAAAATGGATGAATTTAATTACTTACAGTATCTAAATGATGATGACCAGCTCCTCCAGGCTGAAAATCAACTTTTCCGGGAGTCGTTTCCAACTTTCAGTATAGTTTGTGACGATTATTTTGGTGATATTTCTTTACCATCTGCTGAAGAAGCTCCGTGTGATCCCGAGTCCAGGAAAACAGAAACAAACGAAGAAAACACAGCAACAAATCCAGAGGCAACTAATGAAGTAGACGTCTCGAGGTTTCGTGTAGTGTCAAGCGATGAAATACAAGAGCTGAAGTCTGTTGCAGTAAAAATACGTCCCACTCTACAAAACAGAGGATGAACGTGTTCCAAAGCTGGGCAAAGTCCCGCCATCTTGAAAATGTCAGCATCGGAACAATGTCGCCGTAAGAACTAGACAAGGTCCTGACGACGTTCTACGCCGAAATGAAAGAAAGGGACGGAGATGAATACGAGCCAGAATCACTGAAAATCATGCAAAGTGCGATTGAACGTCATCTAAAGGACAAAAACTATCCACTGAGTATCGTGCGATCGAGAGAGTTTCATAACTCACAAGAAGTCCTCAACGCGAAGGCACTTTCTCTGCGCCAGCAAGGAAAGGGTAAGAGACCAAACAAATCACAGCCACTAACACCAGACGAGGGATCTGCCCTGTGAGAGAAAGGTCAGCTGGGGGATTTCAATGGAAAGGTACTGACCAATGTGAACTTTCAAAACTTGACTGAACAACTTGGCTTACGCGGTCGCTAGGAACACTACGACGCGTACGTGGAGGACCTTGTGATAAGACAGCAAGAATATGGCACTGAAGTCGTAGAGTTCTGCGAAGGTCCAACCAAAACACGAAGCGGTGGTCTGTCAATCAGGCGAAGAACTACACCACAGGTTATGTACAGCACCGACGGCGGAAAAACGGATCCAGTGCGGCTCTTCAAGCTTTGGTGGTCTAAGCGACCCGACGGAATGAAGGACACAGGGCCTCTCTATCTGAGCATCATAAATCGTCCTCAGTCACCAGATGTCTGGTACACCAAAATTTGAATGGGACAAAACACCATCGGCAATATCATGAAATCCATGGCCTCATGTCTCAAGACAAGTAAGAAGTTGACGAACCACAGCATCAGGAAAACATTGGTGTCAACACTGAAGAATTCTGGTCAACCGCGCAATGTCATTTGCGAAATAACAGGCCATGCTCGTGAATCTTCCTTAGACGACTACGATGAAATAAATGAGAACCAAAGGAAAGAACTGTCCCACATAATCAGTGGATTCCGATATAAAGGAGGGCATAACGAAAACAGTCCAAACGAGGGTCTCCAACCAAACCAGTGCAAATGAAGCCTCAAATCAAGCACTTGCAGTCCAACGCCAACGAGCACCACTGGCTCCTATTCTCCAACAACAAGGTCAAATACATCAGGCAATGATGGGCTTCAATCCTGGTTTTCAGCCGTCTGGATAGTCCGGATTTCCACCAAGCTTTCCTTCGCAGTTCCAGTACCGCATGGCAGCCTTCACTTCTTCTGGCAGCCCCGTTCCATTGCCGAGTTACACGGGTTGCACGTTCAATTGCTACTCCAAAGACGTCGATGAGAAGTCAGAACCACAGAATAAACGAAGGACTTACATCATTGAGTCGGACGACGAAGACTGAACTTTCAAGTGGACTGTTTTGTTTTGATAATGACTTGAGCAAATTTTAACCGCTTGAGATGGAACGTGTTTTTCCTTCGTTACGCTCGAATGAGTTTTTGACACACGACGTTGACATGTTAGTCTTCGTGTTTTCAAAATGAAATGTAAACGCGTCTCCGGCTCCGCTTTTTGACAAACCGGCTACTGGTTCAATAAATATTGGTACTGGGCAATTAAATTGTGCGATTTCAAAACAGATGTAATAAAGTGGTAATTGAACTTCGGGTCGTGCAATTTTGGTCTGAAATCATACTTGTGATTTCAAATCGAACTCGCGCTGCGTATGATTTCAGACCAAATTGCACTCCACTCAGTTCAATTACCATGGCCAGCATTTCAAAGATTAAACATTCGAGCTTACTACGGAATTTCTTAAGAACTTTAAAGTTCTTAATTAGCTGATTTGCAATACTTTAAATTTACACCGGGAAAGGTTTCCATAAATCGCGCGACTGATTTTCTTCTTGTTGTAAAAGTTATTAGTGAATCACGCGAAAATTGAAGTCACGCGAATAGTTGTTTGGAGGCATCCTTTACGCAGTAATAATTTGCTTAACTTTTCCTTCTTTTCTACTTTTCAGAGGAAAAGGTCTTGCTATTGACGCGTATTCAGTTTGGTTTTATTCTGGTCGACTCACCAAAAACCAGTGAGTATAAATCAATATTCTAATAGCTTTGTTATTCATTGTAGACTGAAATCGTTAAGTAAACTGTTCACAGTCGATCTACTTTTTCAACGCAAATAAAGAACCTGCGAGAATTTGTAACTGTAATCACTAACTACTTTTAACTCGTGTAATTAAGGACTATTCAAAACCAGTGGTGTGACTGAAACGCGATTGGCAAGCTGTTTTGAAAACCCCTATTCTTTAACTCATTACTGTTGCCAAAGACTCCCGAAAGGTAAATTAATTTCTCCAGTCACTGAGTAACTGTGATTTGCAGTTTTTCATCCCGCATCCCGTCCCTCATTTTCAAAGTTGTCACGCACTTCCTGATTGAAATGAGCACAGCCATCACAGGCTAAGGTAATTTTATCCCAAATCCCGCATAGCACATCCCGCCTGGATTGTCAGCCTGTCTCGCCTTCCACCAGGCATATGTTTCACACGCCAGAAACTTTGAAATACATTTTCCATGCTTTACGTATTAGAATAATCAGTGTTTCATTGAAATATCGAGAACCCCTCAAGCGATGTCCATTGTTTTACTTTCCAAAGCAGGTTGCGCCGTGATAAATACAGCTCTAGCTAACTTTGTAACGTCTGGTTTCTATTTTAAAGAGTTGTTGGAATAATATACAGCTTTATTATGAAACCGAACCACGACATTTAGACAATCACAAAGTGATGATTAATTGCAAGCTCCATCGTTTGCTTTTACATCCCTTAATATCAAATTTATCTCGCATTTCCTGGTTGAAATGAACATAAGCTGCTCAGGCCCAGTTATCTTTATCCCAAAACCCGCATCCCGCATTCCACATCCCGCTGTATTTTCAGCTCATCTCGCATCCATCCAAGCTTATGTTTTGACACTCCAGAAACTTCGAAATACATCTTCCATGCTTGACGTATTATGATAATCAGTGTTTCCTGCAACACCTAGAAACCCTCAAGCGGTTCTGTAGCTTCACCTTCCAAAGCAAGTTCCGCCGTGGTAAGTACAGTTCTTGCTAACTTTGCATCGTCTAGTTTCTATCTTAACCAGTTGGAATAATATATATGCATAGCTCAATTATGATAGCAACGACATTCAGGCAACCACTAAGTGAGGATTAATCGCAAACTCAATCGTTTCTTGTAAGAACGGGAACGTTTTTGATTCCGCGAACTGATATCACTACCATGAGAAGTCTACAGAAGGAAATCAATGAAATCCCGCAAAGTAAATTACGAAATTATCACCCATAGATAGTAAATATGAAGAATTACAACAGAACGATGACAAAAGCCCTGCTTCTTTATTAGTCTTATTTGTCTTCAGACAAGGTAGCCAGTTTCTATGATAGGAAGGCGAGGAATGTAAATTCTATTCGACGCATTTTCAGTGGAGGGGAATAGTTTTTAAGCCCGACAAGCTTTAAAAGAGCAAACAAAGATGCCAAGATTTTTGTTGGAAGGTCCACGACTCTAAATATTCTTTCCTTTTACCATCACATACCTATGCATAAGTCACATAACCGAACCGTTTCAATTGACTTACATAGTCTATGAAACAGAAATAATTATCTATTGTGTTTTATGCATAGTTAAGGTCAAAATGAGGAAAAGAAACATACAACAAAAAGCTTTGTCGGGCTTCATAATCATTTCAATCTATAAATAACTATGGTCAACAACGCAATATGGTTCGAAAGGCATTGGCCTGTGCTGTCAGTCTTTAACAATAAAACGGAGATAGCGAAAAAAAGTTACATACTTTTGAAGAAGTGATTCAACTCGATTGTTTTGCACAACGTTTGAAACTTTTTCAATTCTAATTTGCATTTGCTTTGGTTTTTCAGATTCTATCACTTTTGATTCAATTTCGTCCGAGAATCGAGAGACTGAACACGGTAAGATTATAAACTGTTAACTGTCGGTGACTGATACCGTGTCATCCAAAAGTATAATGTATATGTAAGCGATGTTTAACACTTATAATTTACACTGGGAGAGATTTGCATCAATGACTATCGCGTGACTGTTTGTTTTCAGTTTCTGAGCGCTATCTGGAAGTTACGCAAATGGTTTGGTCACATGAATAATTGACTGCAAGAGCCGTTGGTAGAAAAATCAATCTAATGTTGACAGGGAAATTTCCCGTTATCGGCCCATATTGGTTTTTGCTTTCATTCTGGCGGCTCAGTAAAAGTGTTGAGTGCAAATCAGTGTTAACTTTGTCACTCGGGCTTCTGTAGGAAAGCCAGAGTCATAAAAGGCAAGCGTTTTGGTCGCCAAAAGGGGTCATGGTCTCAGGCGTTCCATGCGTAGACCATGGAAACTGGGTACGAGAAAGGCGACAGTGCTCGCTCTTCGTGACAGAACGCGGTGTTTTGCGAAGAAAGTTTTGGTGAGAATCGGGCCTTATACGTTTATCTCGCATACAAAGATGTCGATCGTTTTCGGAAAGGGTCGGTCCAGGATTAATATTGCTTGAAAGCCAACCAGGTAAACAAAGGTCAGGCTCGAAACGTTCTCGTGAGATAACAACTGAGCCGATCGCGGTATGAGTTCAAACTACGAAAACACTGACAAAAAATAGGCAGTCAATGACTGCATGTGGCTACTGCTGTTATTGTTTACAACATTGCAGTAAAAATCATATTGCAATAAAACGAGCTAAATACAATAACGTTTTTGGAATGATAGTTCATTAAAAACAAGCGATTTGTTTCTTGCACCGCGCGAAATATGTCGATCTCCAAATTTGTAAAGATGAGACTTTCGGTAACTTGAATTAAATGTCTTACCTCCAAGTTAGCTGGCTTTCTAGAAGGGTGCAGGGAAAAAATAACGTGTGATTTTGGAGGCAAATTGTGCGGGAAAATTAAAACATCTATTGTGCGGGGAATTGTTCGAGATTACTGACGAACCAATGTTCTTGCCAAGTCATTGACGATAGTTTAGCCAAATTTTTTTCACTAGTGGTTCAAATACATTTAGCAGTCTTAGTAATCGTCAATTCTTTCAAAAACTGTGTCTGACTGCTTACGAAAATCATGTTGCGTGACATCAACTGGACGAGTGTGAAACCAAATTACGTAGCCAAACAGAATGCCGCATCTCCCCTTATAAATGAGTTCCTTTTTAAAAATACTCCTGCCTTGATTCAATAAAAATTGTAGGTTAAATATTTCTTCATAAAATGCGTTACGGGTCGCAAATGTTCGGAAGTTATCCGCAAAAAAAAAACAAAAAAACCATAACTTAAGAGCGTGTTCGTGTAAGAACCGACCACTCAAATTTTGGCGGAAAATGAATTGCCTTCATTTTTTTCTACACAAGTCAAACAACATATGTAATGAACGAAAATGGCCTTTATTTCCCCAGATTCGCTTTCTTTATTTTTTGACGAATTTTTTTTGATAGGCAAGTCGAAAACCACACAAAACAGGAAATTGACACCCCAAATTTTGGTGGTTACGCGATGCTTGCTAAAAACACGCACGTTTAACAAAACGACCCAATTTTTTCCAGAATTACTAGATAATTCTATCTTTCCACAGAACAAAAAGCTACTCGTTTATCTTAACACAAGCAAAGTTATGATTTTTTTTTCCAGAACCCTCTTAAAAACGTCTTTGGCATTTCTGCCAACGTAGCCTCCAAACAAACAGATTTTTTTCAAAAGTGGGACCTCTACATGAATGATAACTGTTATCAGTGTAATGTAATAAGGCTAAGCTACAAATATCTGTATTAAAAGTTGTGGGCACTCTAGTTTTGAAGCGCAAAAAATTCGAGCAAGTAGCCGAAAATTCAACATTTTGTGAAGAAATGACGAATCTCGTGACTGAACTGAGATGTGTTTTAATTTTTGTCAGCGAATGTTTTTATATTACCTGATTAGATTTATTCAGTTTTAACGTTTGGAGAACTCGATGAGACTCATTTTAAACCGAAAATTGGGATATCTTCGGAACGCCTTGCTTTTGATTTCTAGGACTGACTCAACTCGTCACCTTTGCAGTCACGCATCACGCACCACGCATCACGCACCACGCACCACGCACCACGCACCACGGGTTCTTGGTTGAAGCAAACAGTAATTTTTAAACTACTATTTGAATACTGAAAAAAAATCTTTTTTTCTCCTCATATAAAAACGACATTTTAAAAAGTACATTTTTTCTTTTCTTTTTTCTCGTTTGCTGTTTTCTTCCTACTATTTTCTTCATTAAAGAGATGCCGCGTTACATTGCCGAAGCGAGCATTGCTGTCCTCACTGTCGACAATATCGTGAATTCCGTTTCACTAACAGCAGAGATTTACACAATCAAAAATATTTAGGCATTGCTATTAAAAGGACTTTTCAAAGCTGATTGAAAATTTAGTTAATCGGAATTAAAATAATTTTTTCTCTCTAGGTGTATCTTTAAAAGTACTTTGCGATATTTTAATAATAATTTTTAGATATTATAGACGTCAGTTTCCTTTTTTCTTTTGTTTTTTTTTTTTGATAAGTTGTGAATTATATTTTTAAGGCCTCAATGGCGTGATTCCAAACAAGATAAGAATTTAATTCAGCGAATGTGTATTTCTGTCTCCTTTTTTAGCATTCTCTGTAGGATAGCTAAGTTACCATAATCAAATTAGCATGTTTATTGAACATTCCTGAGTTGTTTTCACGTTATCAAAATGTCGTCGAAATTGTGCTCTTTCCACGACATTGTAAAAGGTGATTGTGGGGCAAGTTGAGGCGTTGAGACGCTGTTTCTTTGAGAGACTGTCATGACGATATTGGAGGGCACCTCGGCAACTGTCATTTGTCTACGAAAAGTCTGACCGAAACGGATCTTTTCTTAGTGAGGGCCGGTCTATTCTCGGTTACCGAATCGCAGATAGAGATAATGTCTATTTGTCCAAGATATAGGCATTCTTTAGGTAAGTTTTGGCGACCACCAAGATCATGACAGTACCCTGATCACAAAGGAAAGTCTACTGCCGTAGGAGGAAGGCATGTCGTCGGTTTAAAGCTGTCAAGGGAAAGCCACAGTTTGTTTGTTGAAAACGCAGCAGTAGGATCTCGTAAGTACAAATACAGTTTCATTACTATAGCTGCCCTTTAAAAAGCGGATACAACCAGTGGAAGCTTCACCACCCATTCGGTTCCCCTTCCAGGCAATAATTTTAAATAATTGCTTATTTGATCCCGCGAATTATTTCAGGGGCAGGGGGGGACTCCCGTGTGAAAAGCTCTGGGATGCTCGGGGAGTAAATCTCCCTTTAGCGTTTTCAGGAGGAAACGCCACTAATTTTAGCCGTTAAGGTTTCTTTTAGGGCTGTATTCAAAGAAATGCTGTCAAGTTTATTTTAGAGTGGTATCCTTCGGGGGTCAAATGAAGCTCTAGATGTTCTTACGATGAGGGATACCATGACCTTGCAAGTAAAAAGATGCAAACAGATTGAGAATTTTAAACCAGGCCATTATTTTAAACTTTTAGATGGTCGGATTGACACTTTTGACGTCTTCCTGCAAAGTAATTTAAAACAGTGTTCCCATAGTAAACCCCCTTTTTTTTGACTACAATATTTTTGAAAATGTAGACTTTTCGGGCGTCTTTTTCATCTATAATTCATTTGAAAAGCCGTTTTGCAGATTACATGTTGATTTGGGTAGTTTTAATTTGGATGCCCTGGAGAAGGCGAAACAGATCACCAGAAGTTAACGTTATGCACACAATTTGCATAATTTATTTTACACTGTTTTCATTATTTTATTCAGCTGTTTGTACCACATGCCGTAAGAAACACAACGAACGAGTGACTAACGAAGCAAAGTCGTTGCGGCCACCGAAAGAGTCCCAGCCTGAGTCAGCTTCTGAACATGAAACGGAGTCCGAGAGATTTGTTTTCAAATCAACTGAAAATTAAGATACTAATAAGATACATCAGCATGGATCGTGATTTGCTTTAATTTTCTTTACAGGTTGTGTAAGCGTGCTGCCATGGCAAGTATCAGTCAAGTATTAGCGTCTACCCCGTTCCGAGAGACATCAACACCACAGTGCAGTCAAAGCGAATCTCCTTGGACTCTAGAGACTCCCTTAAGCACATCAGAAAACTCCAATGCAATTGATACCTTTAACTCAGCGATTAATGAAATTGCCCTCCTTACGCCAGGAGCTCCACTGGAGCCTCTTCCTTTTCAGCTGAGGACCGTATTCTCTGTCTCATGAAAGCGTCCAAACGAGGATACTGCAATGAAGGACATGACATTTTATCTGCAGATGATATGCGTAGCGCACTTTCGGAACGCTATGTAAAGGGTACTTCAGCATGTGTCTGCCTCACTGACGTCAGCAAAAAGACGCTCGATGTTCAGCGTGTTGACGGATTCAGCAGTTATCACAACGTTGCGCATGAAACAAGTGGGGGTGCGTTTGGAAGTCATATGGAATTGGCCCGGAAAAATTAATTATCTTTGATGGTCTATTTAAAAGGCATCAAAGCTCTACTGACTTGGTGGTTGTAGAGAACCTTTTCCCTTTCAGAGATACTCGTTTATATGAGTCAACACTTGCGAGCGGTGCCGAAAAGGATGGGATTTTTCCTTGTCCTGAATCTGGATGTCAGATGATCTTCGAAAAATTCGGCCATCTCGAAGCTCACTTAGATGTTGGAGACCACACTCCAGGAAAGCTGAAAATGGAGTCCACCTTTGACAAGCTTAGAAGAGAATGGGCTGAGAAATTCTCTACTGTTGAGCAGGGAAAGAAGTCGGCGAGTGCTGACAGCAGTACAGCAACAGCAAGTAAGAGTGCAGGATCCAAATGCGAAGGGCAACTAGAATTTCAGCCAAAGTGACAGCAAAGTTTGATATCGGAGAAAAAACAGGAGATAAAGCTGATCCAACGCAAGTAGCTTCCGATATGCGAAACGCAAAAGATGATAACAATAGCCGACTTTTCAGAAGAGAGGAATGGCTCACCAAAAACCAAGTTAAGGGATTCTTTTACCGCCTTGCTGCAGCGCGAAGGAGACGTGATGACGAGGACATTGATCTTAATGATGCCTACGCAGAGGAGGAGGAAGAAGAAAGAGAGAAGCTCCTTGCTGATATTGCCTCAGAGCTCAGCCCGCAGCATCCCATATGTTACGATACTACAGACCTGTGCAGATGCGTCAAGGCAGACAAACTGCAAAAGTTTAATGTCATAATGCTCAAAACAATTTTGCTTCTTTTTGATGTAGCGTTCAACTCGAAAGATAGGAAGAAGGACTTGGTGCAGAAGTTGTCCTATTTTGTTCAAGAATGTAAATGTTTCTTGAGCGATAACTAAACTAAACTGATCACATCAGTCGCAGACGATGTTTTGACTTTGATTTTACTTTTAGCAATCTACCAGAGTTCTAGTGGTTAGGACGTCACTGAACTAACATCGCTCCGCGTTTGCAGAATGTGAAGTGTAGCCCGGAAATGTGATATGAAATTATTTTATAAAATTATGTAACTCCACTCTACATTTGAGATGCCAAACTAAAGTCATGAGCAAAAAAGTTGTTTTTAACCTAGGAGAAATGTTTTTTTTCAGCTGATTTAACTTAATTTGTAAAACTCCTTTACAACTTGGACGCGAAGTTTTGAACTGTTCGGGTATTCATTTATGAATGCGTCACGCGTGACAACAGTTGCATTGAAAGAAACTTGTTCGCTACGTAGAGTTTAGTTTATGCTTCTTCAAAGCTTTTACATTTGTAAAGGTACTTGATGCAACTTCCAATGAACAAAGAAAACTTACAACAGTGGTCATTTTGGTTAAACCCGGTTCAGGTTTTGCGAAACAGAGAAATGTAGCTAGAAGTGAAACACCGGCAAACTTCCGCGATAATTAAAGTTAAAATGATGCTGCGGTGAAATGGACCATAATGCACCCATTTTATTGCCAGATTTTTGTTTAGTTTTCGATTTCGGATATCATTTTGGCTTGAGATCTCTCCATAAGCTTTCCTGCTTCATTTATTACGGACTCTGCATTTCGTGAAAAGAGACTCATGAACGTTCAAACGAACAAAATAAAAGGTGTTGACATTGACCACAACTGTTTATACTATACACCGACTTATACTACCAGCCTTGACGATGACTCCCCACAAATCATAAGAAACCTATAACACCAAGAAAAGGAAAAGAATTGGTGTGAATAGCTATAAACATGAATAACTATTAAGGCTCTCATTTCGTGGGAAATAGCATGTACGAGATTTTTACTCAACGCTTGCGTCAACCAAAAATGCGTGATACGTGACTGCAAATCAATACTAAAAATCAGAACTGAGGCAAGGTTCCAAGATTCCCCGATTTTTTTTAATATTAGTCTCAGTGAGTTCTCCAAACGTTGAAAATCAATAAATCTAATGAGGTAAGGTAAAGACGTTCGCGGAGAAAAATAAAACGCGTTTCAGTTAAGTTACGAGATACGTGATTTCTACACAAAATGTTGAAATTTCGGCTACTTGCTCGAATTTTTTGCACTTCAAAACTAAGAGTGCCCACAAATTTTAATACAGATATTTGTAGCTAAGCCTTAGTACATTACGCTGATAACAGTCATCATTCATGTACAAGTCCCACTTTTGAAAAAAATCTGTTTGTTTGGAGGCTATGTTGGCAAAAATGCCAAAGTCGTTTTTGAGAGGGTTCAGGAAAAAAAATCATAACTTTGCTTGTGTTTAAGGTAAACGAGAATTTTTCTTCTTTGTAAAGATAAAAGAATTATCTAATTATCGTTTTGTTAAATGTGCGAGTTTTTAGCAAGCATCGCGTAATCACCAAAATTTGGGGTGTCAATTTCCGGTTTTGTGTGGTTTTCGCACAGGACGAAATATCAAGAATCCGTAAACGGAAACGTGGTATAAATATGTGAAACCGTCGCGGAAACATAACGGTTGACACGCGTTTCCGCTGGCGGTTTGGTGGCGTTTACTCGTGTTTCCGTTGCTGCGGTCACAGCGGAATCGTACCACTTTTTTACATGTTTCCGTCAGGTTTCAGTTGAAGGAAATAAGTGTTTCCGCAAGCGTAACTTCATGTTAACATGTGCGGAAACACTTGGTAACGTTCCGGAAATCTGAATTTTTT
>Ga0126338_10003159_pt1 | contig 11502 bp, 7 predicted proteins | sample OrbCmetagenome_2_FD_92529 | JGI IMG/M metagenome (GOLD analysis project Ga0126338, IMG submission 92529) | Coral microbial communities from Petempiche,Puerto Morelos, Mexico - Orbicella C C metagenome | ecosystem: Host-associated > Invertebrates > Cnidaria > Coral | place: Petempiche,Puerto... | reverse complement strand
CTGCCATGAGGCAATTTTGACGAGATTAGACCATTTTTGTGGAATTTACGGAGCTTTGAGTGTGTGCCGTCGGGCCAGTGGGTCGCCCGCCTTTCGTTTCTCTTTAGGGGAAGCAAACCGCCAAAAAGTAAAACTCGCCTAAATGGCTCTAAACCACCTCCAGGAACCCAGAGACATCAAAGTAACGCAATGCAAACACAAGGTAAGCCATTTTATTCAAATTGTTTCCTACACGTAGTATTTAGAGTAATTTTCGAAGCATTCTCATATGTTGTCTTATAAACAGCTAAAATTGTAATGCAATCGCCAACAGAATAATGTCACGTATTAATCGTATTCAACGTCTGGGCCGCCTGTGCTTCTACTGCAACATATTTACAAGATAGTTTGAGTCTAGGAACATGTACTGTACATGTACATGCTTTTAGTATACAGCTGGTCACTTCCACTGTTACCTTTCAGTGTGGGTGATTTTGATTGTTGTTGTTATTGTTATCTTTGTTTTTGTTTCTGGACCACAGTTCATGTTTCTGTACAATCACTTAGTACTACATGAATGTTAATGCCGCTTCTGTAAGCTGAGTGCTATGACTTGTAGTCAAGAGCTGTGAGATGTGCAGCAGTGAATCTCATGTGCAAGTAAAAAAAAAAAAAACAGTATTTGATAATGTCCTCTGACTTCTTTACAGACCGCCAGCTTCAAAGAATCTAAGAGAGGACATGAATCATAATATGTACGTTAGCGGCGTAACAGAAGTTGAAGTCAAAAGCACGGAAGAAGCTTACAGTATTTTCTGGAAAGGTGAACTTATTTAATATCCCTCGTTATCTGTAGTAGGCACATGTATGTAACATGCAGCAGGTGCAGTCAAAACTACATTGTACTGTGCTCAGACACGATCCACCCACCATATGAAAAACAAAACGTGGTCTATTTTTTACTCACCGTGGGACTTGCTAAAATACTCAATTGTATAGCCACCACGGATCATGTTACTGTAGGTTCTCTCGACCAATATATTGGTTGACAGTCACTTGACATATCAGTCAACAGTTGCTTGATATATTGGTCAAGATGTATGTCGGCTTTTAGTTCACTGATACCTCACCGACTTTTTGCCGATACTTCACGGATAATTCGCTGAGTATCAGTCAACACTTGGTCAATAGTCAGAAGATATAGACAGACAGTCAAGAGGCAGTTGATACTTGGCCGATGTAATCGGTCAACACTAGGTCAATAGTCTGATGATAGTCGGCCCATAGTCGATAGTCGATATATGATTTTCCACCATCACCGGATAGCATTAATGTCATCGCTTAAAGAGAAAGCATTTGGCCGCAATTGCTGAATTAACACAATTGACTGATATAGCAATACTCGACACATGACTGATATTCAACCGACAGTTGACCGATATATCACCCACAGGTCACTGATATACTGCTGATATATGACCAGTACTAATTGTTTGGTATCAGCTTGTGTATTGATCTTACAAAAACATCAAGTTGAGTATATCTGTTACAGAGTAATCACCAACGAAGTGCCAAATGTACTGGTATATTGTAAATGCCAGATGTATATTGTAAATGCCAAATGTATATTGTAAATGTTTTTTGTTGGATCTCACGTTTTAGGCCAAAAGAAAAGGCGTGTTGCCAACACTGTACTAAATCGAGAGTCAAGTCGAAGTCACAGTGTGTTTGCAATCAAACTAGTACAGGCTCCCTTAGATCCTGATGGTGAAGAGGTCTTACAGGTATTAATACTACAATAACTGTCAAACGAGCAGTAATGGCCACCTAGTAATAGCAGTCACCATTCCACAACATCAATTTTTTTTTGTCCCTTGGAACCAAGCACTCACTAGATATACTGATGAAACCTGTCTTCAATGGCCAGTTAATTGTGCCTTGCGACAGCCCTTTTAGGTTCCACTGTACACTGTAATTCATAATTTAGTGAACACTTTAGTGAACCCCTCTCTCATTTGAGACTTGTAATTGACTTACTCTTGCCATACATTTACATGTAAGTTCCACACTGCATCTGTTCCTCGAAACAACTTTTTCTTCTTGGATTAAAATGCACTGTTTTGTCCACATGGGAACATTTTTTAGACTGCATGTAGTTCTTCATTGTTTACTCTATTCTAAACATGTCACCTTACAAACCCCCTGTTTAAAGATACCCAAGGGTAGATCCTTGAAAAAAAAAAAAAACAAGTGCTTAATTAATCGACGGTTTATTTATCTTTTTTTGAACAGGATAGAAATCAAATTGCAGTGTGCACATTATCACTGTGTGATTTAGCAGGGTCTGAGAGAACAAACAGGACAAGAGCTGGTGGAGACAGACTACGAGAAGCTGGTAATTTATTACAGGTTGACACTGACATATCACACAGTGGGATCTATTGAGTTAGAGCTGACAATCATTTATTGTGTACAAATAACTACTGGTAGGCCACATTACATGCTCATGTGGTCTCAAGGGTGAAAAGAATGTAGCCTGAAGACAAATCTATAATTTTTACATGTATCCTGGGCTGTCATTAAGTTTTGAGTCACGTATGTAATATGGCCTTGATCTTCACATCCGTAACAAACTTGTTACCTCTTCAACTTGAGTGAATTGTATCAACTGTGCCCAAGTTCACCTGTAACATCAAGGGCCCATCAAATATGTGCAGCCGTAGCAGTTGTTATGGGTTATGACCCTTATAGGCAGTCCTGTGTATCTACATATAAGTTACATTTTATATCTTGTGACAACGATTTTATAATTACATGTACATTTAGCCCTATATCCTTCCAAATTAGATTGACAGAATGATTGTCCATAGAAAAGCAAAGCAACTACTCAAAAAATATAATTAATGTACGAAATCTTGGGGTACATGTAGATGGTCAGTTTGTTTCTTACATGTAAATGCTTTGTCAAATCAAAAAAGTTAAATCTTATTAATTATAAAATTTATGTTTTGCAAAAAAAATTACTTTTGAGCTCAAATCAAGAGTTCATATAAATGAAAATAAATGAATTCTGACAGAGTTCTTAGAGCTACTGTAGCTGATTGTACAATAAGTGATATGCCATTTGTATAGGTTTTACAGGTTGCCTTCAATCGTTCTTTTCTTATTTTTTCACTCCCTGAAAAAGAGAAACTTCTAATAAGCTAGGTGTGCCTGTAAGCCAAAACTTAATAGACAGTATAGTGACAGTGGCTCTCAACAATGTCTTGTGAATCTTTTGCTTTCCTTAGGCAACATCAATGCATCTTTGATGACACTAAGAACTTGCATGGAGATTCTGAGAGAAAACCAAGGAAATGCTGAAAATGGCATTTCTCCAAAGGTGAGTAGTACAAATGTTCAGCACAATATATATGTAAATTATGTACATTGAGTCTTGCATGTTTCACATACATGTGTGTAATTTATTTAGTGTTATTTTTTATTAGATTGTTCCTTACAGAGACACCAAGTTGACTCATCTGTTTAAGAATTTCTTTGATGGGGAAGGGAAGGTGAGTTCAATAGAATCTGTTAAACCTTTACATAATAATCAAATTCATTTACACAATAAAGGATTATTGATACCATAAAAGCTCTCACTAACATCAGTCTACAATCATGTAATTGCCTTTCTTCAGGTTCGGATGGTTGTTTGTTTGAATCCTAATGCCGAAGATTATGATGAGAGTGTGGTAAGATGTCAAATTCTTATGTATGTACTGTAGATAGATGTGTTCTATCCACAAATTATAAAACATTGAGGTACAGTGGAAATGATGTATTGTATGCTTCTTTTATTGACTTAGCATGTGATGAAATTTGCCGAGGTGACACAAGATGTTGTTATAGCCAGACCTCAATCAGTCAGGTAACATTAGCAAATAACTTATTTTCAAAATTGTTTTCAGTTTAGGTACAACAAAAGGTAATTATTTTTCAAGCTTTTATCATGAGGTTGCCAAGGCTTGAAACTAGTCTGCCTCTGCCAGTGCACCAGGACACAGGTGGACCTACGCCATACTGTGATGTTAAAAATCTGCACTTAGCAATGCAACCATTGATTTGCCTTTTGGTCACATCAAAGGTGTAACTGATTCAGAAACTAGACAGTGCCCACCCATAACTAATTTTTTCTTAAATGTAAATAGATTTGACACTGGACTGACACCTGGGAGAAGGAGAGGTATTTGAATGTTTTTTTTTCTTTTTAATATTGGATGTTTAATGTTTGAAGTTGTGATACAACATTTGGGTAAATCATTACCATTGACAACTGCCTGAAGATCTAACTAGTATTCCTCTCCCAACATTCTTGCATTAGAACCTTTTTAATGAAGTCCCTGTGTAATGTACATTCTATATTTGTCATAACTGGTCTTGTTTTGTCTTTGTCTTTTATAGCAAATCAAATGTACAAGGAAGTTCTTGCACATGTTGAGGATAATAAAGGTACACAATGCTTGGATTGTACAGAGACCTGATGTCTAGTGTGTGAACTGCAGCAGGGAACAAGGAAATGTTGAAGAACAACTATAGGCGAATCTTTGCTGACGTCGTTGTTTACATTTTTCCTCATTAACATACAACTTTGCGCCTAGAAGGCGTCATGCTAGACACGATTTTACTAGAGAAACTTAAAGAGCTTGTGAAACTTAGTAAGTGGTGACATTTTTGGCTCTTTGGGTGCAATATTCGAGGAGAAATTGGCTTTCAAAAACATCAAAATTTCTGTGTAGCGCTAATGAGCTCATACATTCTTTGTAAAATTTTGAGCTTTCAAACCCGCGTCGCACAAAAAGTATTCAATACATCACGCTCAAATTCCTTGGGACAGTGAATCGTGCTGTGCCCTTTCAATATTCAGTATTAATCTCTTTGTAGCTCCATCAGCAACTGTATCGCTTATGGTAATGAGGCAAATATTGTAAACAAAGATTCTCCTATAGCTGGGGCAGGAAAAAAAAAAACAGGTCCAACTGCGCGGGGCAAGTAAATTTTGCTCCTAGGTCAATGGGAAAGTGAAAGTGGATGTTTAGTGGTCCAGTGGGCGAGTGAAATTAGCCTCAGTAGTCTTGTTAGTTGATAAGGCATGAACATTGTGCACCTGTTGGGCAAGGAATATTTTAGTGGGGGCAACTGAAAACTGAAATGTACTGACCCTCTGGGCAACTGGATTTCAATTTTTTTTTCCTGCCCTGGTAGTGTAATAAATTATGTGTACATACAGGTTTCATGAACGTTTTAGCAGGAGAGCAAGATCCTGTAAACTTTTTCACCTGGGTAGCATAGGCCACAATCAGAGAAAGTCAACTTTAATTCTCTTAGCTTTGCCTAACGTTGAATTCACAACATGGGGCATGTATGCCTTTTACAGAAAGGACACTTGAAACTACCAACTCTTGACATTTTTTGTGCATTTTTTGACGACTATCGAATGAGTGTAAAATACCAATTCCTTTGTCTATACGGAGATTCTTCGTTACATGTACATTATCACTGGATTTATTATACATTTCGTAGATAACGGTGAAACAGTGATCATAGCCAAACCTCTTCAAACCATGGGACCACCTTTCCCAGTTATGGAGGTAAGGTGCATTTTTTGCTGTCATCTTAATTTTTACTTACAGGGTCATTAGTTCAGTCATTTAACACAGAACTCAAGCATGTCACGGAGTCAAGCAATCTTAAATGTCGTAGCAGCATCCAGTCCATTTTCAACTTATCGTACTGTAACAAGGTTGACAAGGTAGACATGTTACCATCCTGGTCCAGTCTCCCAGAATGTACATGTACCTGCTGGGACTGTTTTCTCTCTTGTCACCTGCAGTCTTCCTAGCATGTAGATTCCTCTTGACCTGAATCTATGTGAGTAGCAGCAAGATTAAGTGAACTAGTGAACAATGATAAAATCTGGGCAAGACCACATGTTCATGTACTCCTCGCTGATAAATGTTTGTGTTGTGAACCGCTACAAGGTGATGCAGCTGTAACATAACAGGTGATTAATGCTCTGTTTTCTTTCAGATAAATTCACCAGAAGATAACACAACGCTAGTAAACTTGATTTATTTTCTTCAAGAGAGACAAAGACGGCGACAAACTCTCATTGATGATTTGTCGAGGAAAGGTAAGTTGTTACGATGTTTAGAAAATAACTGGGTTCTTAACCATTGAATGTGTTAAAATCAATCCTTGATGACTACGCCATTTGCGGTCTGTCCATTTTCTTAGGACAAAAGCAAAACTTGCCACAATGATTTTTCTTTTCTGCCTGGGCACTTCTCATACATATTTATTATTAATTTTGTTTTGTTTTGTATCACTTCTTTTTGCAGAGGGAATTTTTAGGGCTCAACTCTTGGAATTAGAAAAAGAAAACAGCCAAGCAAATGGAGTGAGTAGATTTACATCTACATGTGTCCTGTTGGTCTGTTCTGATGAGGCAAAAATATATATTTATATTTAGCGTTGCCAAAAAAGCGCACCAAACCAATGTAGAAATAAAAGCGTTTGTTGGAGTGATAGATTGCTGTGAAGTCTGTAAATATTTTTAGTTCGCTTGCCAACCTTTCAACCAGCTCTGGTCCCTTGCTCATTTTAAACAATTTCCCTGCCATTGGTTACTTGACAGTTGATCTCGTATGGTGCATCGCTTTACATTGTAAAACCGCTGCCTCTGCTGCTTCTATTGAAGGAAATCCAAATTCATTTTTAATCGATTACACATTAGTTGGGTAAAAACGAGTGAGGATATTTATGTACTCAATGGGCGTGTCTGACTAACTTGTCTTTTTATTCTTACTGTAGATAATGTAGTGTAATCACGTGCTACCAATGCAGAAGCTATTTGCCAGGCTCGGATGAAATGTTCAGCACAATAACTCTTTTCTTTTTCCTTTAGATTATTGCTAACCTTAAGACAACAATCGAGGAAAAAGACAGGTACAAAGCCCTTCATTAACCGCAATAATTTTTATTTCTGTCTTTGTTTCGTGCAAATCCTTGATGTTGAACAAGGATAGTTAAGGCAGAATCTTATACCTCTTGAGAATGACAGACCATGTGCTTCCTGGAATTTTTCACATTTATCTTTGTTGCGTGCAAACCATTGATATTGAACAAGGATAGTCAAAACCGAATCTTATACCTCTTGAGAATGAAAAACCATGTGCTTCCCACTTGACAGAGATATTCAGAAACTGGAAAGAAGACTGAAGGCTATAACGCAAAAGGTAATGTCGCGTTTTGTATGTGTACATGTACTTTGTTTGAATGTTCTGTCCTTAGTCGAGAAGAAACGATAACACGTCAGTTTACCTTGGGAATATTTCTTTTCAGAATGAGATGCTTCAGAAGACTGCAGAGATGTACGAGCAGGATAAAAAAGAACTGCAATATGAGGTATGAAAACCTACTGACTATTTTCACAGACTACAATAACAGGCCGAAAACGAAGCCACGTTCTATACAGCAATACTTGAGAGTCACTGAGGGTAATCGTTACGCCTCTGTTACTCATGCGATCACTGGGTAAACGATATTCCCAAGACAGTTACAAATCCACTCTAGCTTGCGTAAAGAGGTTGTACAGGTGTAGGTTATATTCCGTGGTTATTTTTTATCTTAATTTTGTTGACTGTCTAATCCTGACTTCTTATTCCCTTTGTAGTTGGATGATCAGAAGAAAAGAGCTGATAAGGAGAAAACCGACAAAGTTAAAATGCGCCAGGTCAGTTTTCCTTTTCCTTTTTCTTTTCTTTTTTTTAAACAAAACTTTCAAAGTTCTTCTTCGGCCCGAAATGATTAGCTGTGTAGTAACGAAAGTGTTTTTCTTTTGATACGTTTTGCAATGCGCGTGAGGTTCGAGACTTTTTGTAGTGTTACGTTCGTGAGTGGGACGCGTCAAGCAGACTTACTTTAATCGGTACCCTTTATAGGAAATCAAGTTTAGCTTTAGAAATTTTGACATCAAAGAAATACTGTTCGCCGGCTTTGATTTTACTTATATTTCAGGCTTTAAAAGGAGTAGTGACACAAGAAAAAGGCAAATGGGAACGAGAATGCGTAAGTCGAATAGTCCAGTATTTATTACTTTCTTTGTGTTGGTTTTTTTTCTTGTTTTTCTTTCCTGTTTTCTTTGTTGTTTTTGTCAATGGGGGTGACTAGATTTTAGATTATCTTAGAGGAATTAGCACTTAAATTGTTGCGGATGCTACTCCAAAAGACTCGATTCATTTTCATTCTTATTTTCATTCTAACTACTATTCAAAGTCTTCCAAACTGCATACCAAAACGTTTCATAACCTTGTCCTTACTTAGTCAAAACGCGTTAAGGACAAGGAGATGGAGATGCAAGCTAAAATGTGGCAAAAGGATGAGAAGCTAAGACAACTCAAGGAGATCGTACAGGTATGTTCATCAAAGTGCAATTTGTCAAGTCTTTTCATCGCCTTTTGCACCTGTTCTTCTCTTCCATGCCTTGTGTCATCATAACTTTTCGAACGCTGGTCACAAGGCCAGGAAAATCCCTCGCCATTCTTCAGATCCTTTTGACGACTTAATATGCTCCCATCTTTTCCCATCTCCCCCTCCCCCCCGCAACACCTCCCTCTCTCCACCTTGTGACACAGATGGGAAAGTAGCTTACACGGTAGACTCCATCCCTCTGCTCTTCTCGAGTTTCGAGACAAACCCTTGAAGATATTTGCTAGAAATTTGTTTTCTGTCCTCAGAGCATGCAGACCAATGACGCAAGGACTGTAACTCGTGCCCAGGCTAGGGCTGCGGCAATGTCTAGGTCCAAGTCTCCCCCGCCGCCTGTGGCCAGAAAGGTAATTTGGTATTTCAAGTAGACTCTTTTTCCTGAAGGAATGCCAAAGGGTCTTTTTTTAATATATTGAATTACGCAACTCTATTTTTCAGCCTCCTATTAAATCTCGCCACAGACGATCCAAGTCATCAGATTGCTGGATAGAGCACAAACCCTCGACGCATTTGGAAACAGGTATTGCTACTGGAAATGCGGAGTAATAGTTCTAACAATTCTGTACATGTTTTTTGCGGTTGAATAAATGGTTTAGCTTAGGGTATTGCTGCATAGAACGGCTAATTGGAGACTGATGTTTCTTCAACCTGAGAGCTGGAAGTCATATTCAGAGTTGACAGAAACGTTAACAACCAATACGAATGCCGCTAAAAGCAGCTAAAACAATAATACATCATGTGTCTTTGAAAACAAGGTTTGTAATACTTCTCCAAACTTATATCGTTCTTTGGTGACGCCTCTATGTTATTTATGATAGTTCATGTATTTACCTCCGCTTTATGTTATTCCTAATCTTCCTTTTGTTCGTTGCAGATACGGTTCTTAAACCGCAAATTAAGAACAAGAAAACAGTAAGCAGACCCGCGGAAAAGGATTTCAAAGCAACTAACGTGAGCGCACACGATGTTCTTTTTATCTACCTAAACGTCACGACTTTAAAAATTTTAAAACTCCTAGTAGACGAGGCAGTTTTCATTGCCGCAACTTGCCTTTGCTCACGCGAGACAAGTTGTGAAACGAGTGTTACACGCTGTAATATAATGATGCAGTGTTGAGAAGAGAACGAGATGGTTGAACTTATGCCTCAAAGTGTAAAAATACTTCGTTTACAAGACTTCTTGTCACCTTGAAACTACTGTATTTTTTTTTTTTTTTAAGTGGAGACAAGCCGTCATCGCGTAAGTAACGGGATTTTGTTTTGTTCTCGTGCAGGCCACAAACTATGTGTTATCCCATCAAGAGGAAGATTCTGCCGGCGAAATCGAGACTAAGTTGATTAAAGTGAGTTTTGCTTGTCTCCAGTTGTTGAAGGGTGAATAACACCATCCAAGAAATACGCTCGAACAAAGCCTACTACGCTAATATGATCACTGGATAGTACTTTATCTGTTGGGTGATGCCATCCGCCCCGCTTTAAACAACCGTGCATGGACTTTTAAAAGAAGAGTAAAAATGAGCTCGAGTTAGCTTGTCTTGTAGCCTGCGAATACAGCCGCCTGTTATCGCTACCGGCCAGCTTGCACCAACCCAGCCGCTGGGAACGATCGAATGCGGTCTTATTCGCAGGCCTCTTGTTTTACATAGGGTTCTGTTTTTCACAATGATTACGGTATAGCTGCCGCATATTTTGAGCGTTGAAGGTGTGACATCCTCTGTCCAACTTGCTTCGCAAGTGTAAGACCGCCGTAATTTTCACATTATAAAGAGTTTGCATACGGTATATATAATAGTTATTTGCTAGTTTCTGTTGTAAACAACGTCGCGAACCTGCTGTACCAATGTTGATGATGTATGTGAGTTTTTACCCCTGTAATGTTATCCGCAGGGAGACGTGTACAAAACTGTGGGAGGTGGTCATTGTATCCAGTTTACAGAAGTAGAGACTTTGAAAACAAGATCTGACGAACTAACAAGTCCAGGAAGGTACGTGCCAGGCTAACTTGTGGTGATAGAGTGCAGTCAAGATTTCAGACATTAAAAGTTACCTACTAGAGCTTAGTTCTATTCTACGGAAACTTTTCGTTGTCAAGCTTGAGTGTAATATTTCAGAAATATCGGGATAAGAGCTACTATTAACGTAATTGGCTCAATATTAAGGAGTAATGCAAAACACAGGACGTCTTCATATCCTTTATCCCCATATTTTTCAAGGTAGATAATTCAAATTGACAATCGGGTGACTAATTTACCATAACAAAGATCATGACGTGTTAACACGATATAACTGACATTCATTCAAGATACAGAAAAAGTCCAAAGCTGAATGTTACGAGAAGATGTTTGGTCTTTATATTTTTTGTACACAAGGAAACTCTTGGCTTGGAAATGTATAGGAAAAAAGGCAAGAGCGATTTTGTTCTTCCTTGGAAAATCGTATGTTCGTAATGCAGTGCACGTGTATCTCTGTAATCTTGTGTCTTCTTCCCTTAACTCTTTGTTTTTGGAAACAGAAAACGCCGAGCGTCTGATTCAATCGATGATGAAAGTCATTCAAGCTGGACTGATGTAGAAACAAGGGTAAGTATCACGTGGTTGCCATGCCTCGGTCATCTTTTTGGATATTTTATTAAAAAATCTACAAACTTACATGCAAACTTTCTTTTACTTTCAGTGTTCTACGGCAATTGAAGGCAGACCGGGCATGGGCCCAAGCTATTGTCACACAACATCAAAGTATGTACAGTAACAAATAGATGAATCGATAAACATCTCTTCCGTGCTATACATTTTTTTTTTTTCCAACCTGAAGAAACAATGTCTTGTTCATTGTGAAACCACAATGGTGATGGTAACAAAATAGAAAACCTGTTTCCTAGATGTGCCTTGATCCTGTGAATGAGGTTTTTTCCCTCTAGCTTGATTCTTTAAAGTGCACCTAACCCCAAAAATTTTTTTTCGCTAGAACGAATCTACTTATTATTTAAAATAGTTCT
>Ga0126338_10003157_pt1 | contig 11505 bp, 7 predicted proteins | sample OrbCmetagenome_2_FD_92529 | JGI IMG/M metagenome (GOLD analysis project Ga0126338, IMG submission 92529) | Coral microbial communities from Petempiche,Puerto Morelos, Mexico - Orbicella C C metagenome | ecosystem: Host-associated > Invertebrates > Cnidaria > Coral | place: Petempiche,Puerto... | reverse complement strand
TTGCCATTGCTATAGCCTGTCACAACAGCCCCAAAAAGCACAACAAGCTAACAAGAATTTGTGGCAAAAACCATGTAACATGGGCAGTTACATCAAAAGGTACATGCATACAGTGTGCATGCACGTAATTCAAGTGAACACATTGTTGGCAACTTAGTTAAAACAGTAGTTTTGCTTCTAACTGGTCAGAACATTGCACCCGAGTTTTCTGAATCAAATTCAGGGTTGATAAAACATAAACCGAAGAAAATCAAACAGAATTATTTCCGACAGTCAAATGAAAAATAACACTACTATTAAAATGTCATAGTAATTCAGCCTTTTAGTGTCTTCCCTTCCAGTTTATCATTGGCAAAATCATTCACAAACTTCTCCACAGCCTCTCTGGTCAATTCAGTCTCCTCTGAGACGTAATGCATTTGATTTGGGACATCAAGTATCGCCAGTAGATTATCGTCCTCAGGAAACTGGCCAAACTCACGCAAGCTGTCAGAGACTTCATCTCCTTTGGTGTAGAAGAACTGCAAAGGTGGATCTGCCATTTTGAAGTAGTGTTCAGCCACAGGGTGGATGATTTGCTGAGCATCACTGATAGATGCATCATCACCATCTAGGAGAAGAAAACAGCGAAATTGGCATACACACACAGCAAAGGCAACAGACAGCAAAAGCAGGATGGCGCCGAAGAAGAAACCCTTGCAAAGGTGATGAAGGAGTAGTCGAGAGTTCATGTACAAGTTGAGTGGAAAGAAATCAGAATGTACATGTATATTCAGGGCAGGTTAAATTTGAATCAAGGCTAATTCAGAACTGGTTTATGGAGACTGCAAAAGCCATCACTTTGTTAAATCTAAATTGTACTATTTGAACAAGGATGGACCAGAGTTCATGAAGACCAACCAAATATCACCTTTACACAGCACTGTCAATAACTTGTGAATTTTCTGTTAAAGGCAGCAATATCACTGAATGAACTATAAATCATGATCAGGCAAGGTTCAAATTCATTTTTACTAACCTGTGAAATAAATCAGGCATGCCTCATCATTCACAGTGCTAACTGTCATTTCATCCAGACAATTTAAAGGCTTGGGTTTCCATGGAAAATTCTGCCAAAAAGTGATACGATGAATTCAGCTCAACGCAATTGTCATCTTTCACTGATGTAAACAAAACTGCTTCCCTTTAAAGGCAAAGAGTCTGGCCTGTCTGTCTGTTGGCCTGTCTGTCTGTTGGCCTGTCTGTCTGTCTGTCTGTCTGTCTGTCTGCCTGTCTCTCTGTACATCCATCCATCCACCTGCCCATTCATTCCCTTGTTCATTTGTTTGTCTGTCTGTTTGTTTGTTTGCTTTTTTGTTCATCAGGAACCATAGGAAATTTACTACGAATGTACATGTACCTGCTAACTTTTTCTGAGTTGACGTACATTAAGATTTTCAACACAAGGAAATTACAGAGCTTTTGTCACATTATCAAAACCCACTCTCTCCCTATCCCACTTAAAACCTTCCCTGAATTACATTCAAAAAACTTCATTTTACTTCAAATTGACTTACTTCTCCATCTGAGTCATTTGAGACAAGGCCTCGGCCATTTGAACTTAAGATTTTGTAGTTCTCATCCACAATGATCAAGGTAGGAATACCTGAAGAATAAATAAAAAGACAATAAAATAAACAATTTAGCAAATGTCATGGAGGTGCATGTACTTGTACATGTATCTAACAAGAGGAAAGTACTAACCTTACCATGTACATGTATGGTAAGTGTGTTGGAACCTGGCTATTTTGAATTCTCAGGGGAAACGGAAAACAGTCCGAAATAGTAGGAGTTAAAAATAGCTGATAGTAAATGACTGAAGGGCAAATACAAGAGAAATGGCTTTGAGTTTGAAATAACAGGGAATTTGAAATAAGTGAGTCCGAATTAACAGGGTCCAACTGTAAACCAGGAATGACATGTTGCTCTGCTTCACTACAGCAATGTCCAGCAGTATTATTCTGCTAATGCTGAGGAAGAAAATTGCTGTAGGTTGTGTGGTTCAGTTAAGGACATTACGCTTTGCAAAAAATCTCCTCAAGAAGGTGAATGAAGAATTGCTCGCTGTGGGTCAGGTTGTGTACTGAATATCTTTAATACCTAAGCCCACATCTACTGTGTACTAAGGCCTTGTGAAGGGCAATCAAATAATGCTAGGCCAAAGTCACTTGGGAAGGAGTGAAAGAATGAAAAGATTTATTGAAGTGTCACTGCAGGCAGCCTGACATCTGAAGAGTGCGAGAGATGATATCATGATAGAACAACTCGTCGCAGCCTCAATTTTGCCGTCACTACGGAACAAGATTTATCTTCGACTGAAAGGTCAGGTTTAAGTCAGATCCAACATTTTTGAAGGTTTTAATTTTTATTATGTTGTTAATGAATCAGTGTAAAATGGGGTTGATGGGCCTACATGACTCCTGCAGTTCGTGGCATTTGAGCATTTGCCGTTCTCTCAGACCTTTGCCATCTCTCAGATCTTTCTTCGCTTCAAGTGCGTTTCTGAGAGGCACTACATACCGTGTTTTTAGGTTGTATGAGCCTTTGTTAAACCATGCCAGAGAAAACACAGAGACCAACAAAATCAGTAACAGAGGTTTCATTAACATTTTCAGCAGATGGGCAACTGTTTTTTACAGGCAGGCAAAACCTTCCTCAAGATGATCAAAGCAGGCAGGCAAACTCATCCTCACAGCTGCTAAATTTGCCTGGTTCCCCACCCTGGTTTTCCTGTATTCTGATTGGCTGAGTTTCCTATGGCATGGTATACATGTAAATAATTATAGAGGTTGTTCACCTTGGACACCAAAATGAGAGGACAGAGTAGTTTTCATCGTCGGATCTCCAAATGGTACAGCAAGCCATGGCATGTCTTTGAAGTATTCATTGAAGCTGTCATCTGTACGGTCTGAACTCACAAAAATGATTTCAAAAGGCTTGCCTTGGTCTTTTATTTTGCTGTAGGTCTCTATCAACTTTGGCGTAAAGCCTCTGCAAGGTGGGCACTGCAAATAAAATTAATAAAAATGCAAAGTCCCTCACACTATTGTCAAAACTACAAGAAAAAATATTAAGTGTTTGCATGAAAATTAACAGTTACATGCACAACTTGCTTTTGGACTACAGTTATGAATACTTGAGACTTACATGAAATTGCTATAATGGTAAAATAATGTGTCAAAGAAAATACTGGATTTTTGGTAGAAACTACATGTACATGTAGATTTATATAACCACTATTATGAATTCCCTGCCAGTTCCCAGAATTGAAAGAATTACGATTACAAGGACATAAAGCAGAAATTGAAGGGACATTGGTAGATATGTCATGTGATTTCATTTCATTACTTTTTTAATGTACCAGTAAATCTCCAAGTATCATAAACATGTAGTACAATTCCAGCGACAGATTTTTGCAAATCTCAAACAGAAATTTTAAGGAAACATTTTGCACTGCATTTCTCGAATGTATATTATAGCAGCGAACACCATGAACAGTGGGCATCTCATGCAAGTGGATTTCAGACTCATGGCCAAGATGTGTATAGTACATGTATACAATGTACAGTACTGTTCTACTCTGTACTAAACAAAGCTTGACATTACATGCATACCCAGTGAGCAGAAAAGTAAAATCCGATGACCTTTCCAGCCAGATCTTCAAAAGATTTTTCTTCTTGTTTATTGTTCACCAGTTTTACACCTTTCATTACGTCAGCGATTCCTTTGGGTCGCCATGGAAAGTCTTCACCAGCTGAGTCCTCCAAGAGTTTACTACGGGCATCCTTTGTTATTACTTTGCCATCCTTTCCATCTAAAAGGACCAGTGTTGGAATTCCTGAAACCTTGAACTTCTTTGAAAGTTTGTTCTGGAGAAACATTTAATCAGAGAATTGTAAAAATATTGCAATGTTAAATGTACATACATCAAGACTACACGTACATGTATTTCATTCATAATTTTTGTTGCAACATCTCAAAAGTAAAATGTACTAAAATGCATGATGTCAATCTGATGGACGCCGTGTGAAAGTTTTCCCAGAGTTTTAATCTGGAACACTGATCAGTGACGTAAAGCAACACAAAATCATTGCCATGTGCCACTTGTTCTTGACAATAGTACCAAGAGTCGCTTAATGTTCTGACAGGATTCTCATGTGAAGATTCCTGGGCGGTGGCAGTAAACAAGTCAATGCAACTGAACAATTAGCCATGAGCACAGTTTAAAATAGGAGGCTACACTGTATGAATCTAGGAGCAGGCATAGGGAGTGGTGAGAGTGCTCGCCTCCCACCAATGTGCCCTGGATTCAAATCCTGGGTTCAGTGTAATAAATAGGGGGAGTTTGTTGTTGGTTCATGGCTTGCCCTGAGGGTTTTTTTTGCCAGATCTCATTGGACAAGATTGCTCAAAATACGTATATCATAATTTGTCAGTGCCAAGCAGATCAATTATTTGCCCAAGCCAAAGGTCAAGGCAAATTATTGATCTGTGAGACTTTAACAAATCACAATATTTTGCAATAATTGTCTTATCATTCAATCACAAAGTTTGTTTTTGACTCACTCTCTAACAGCTCAGGTAAGCAATCTGCCATTTTTTTACTCGAGAGATAATCACATATTATTTGTAGCAAAAAAAGTAATACCATCTAAATTTTAGACTGTATTTTGCATGAGCAGACCATTACTAAACATTTTAGAGTGAATTTATCCAATAAAAGCATTGGAAGTTAATTATTGAAGTTTCAATCATCTGGAGCTGCAAAATTTACTCTTGCAGGTGAACAAGAGAGTTTCTGTTGTGGATGACCTATTTTTGATTGAAAGTATGGCATTTTGTTAACACTCATCAGTGACTGATGATAATCTCATCCGCCTCATTTAAATGTAAGTTCTGCTTTATATCCTTTGCCAAAGATATGTAGGTTTTTCTTGTATCATTTCAGTCTTATGATCAAGTTAGAAAATTTTGTGATTTTCCTTTCCTATTTTGACAGGCACAACATTGATGCAAGACTCGGTGTGGAAATCAAAATAAGATATGTTCTACTTTCTAAAGAGCTACTTCATCTTTTCAACCCATTCATAGTGATTTGCCATAACACAGTTTATTCTTTTCAAGACTGAGAAAATGAAAACAGACAACTACAACAGACACAAAGGGAGTTATGATACATGAAAATTAATGTTTTGATTCTTAAGACTGTTCCATATGAAGTCTTTCATTGCATTTCTCACATTACTTGCAGGTTGAAAGTCTCCACCATCATTGCTTGAACATTAGACTTGCCCGTCATAATAGCATGAGTGAAAAAAAACTATTAAAGTGAAAATAATCTTCAGGCTTCGAGGTAGCATTACTTGTATTCTATCCTTTCATTTTGGCTTTCCTATTAAAACGGAAAATAATGTCTTACATGTATAATTTATAATTCGGCTGAATAGTTCTATGGTTCTTGTCTTCGCAGATGTTTTGATGTGCATTTAAACACATCTGCCAAAGCATTTTCCTGCATAATTGGACCCCCAAAATACAGTAAATTTCCTGCTGATTTTTACATTAGTGTGGATGCATTTTCTCAAAAAATCTAGGAACACTTCAAGAATGCTTGTGGTGCACTTGAACTCAAGACAGTCATTTGCAGGTCACGTGGTGGGTTCTCAGCCAATGAAAAGGAAGAAAAAATCACCAAATAATAAGAGAATTCTGTGTTTATTTTCCACAAACTGCATTGAAAATATTAATAAATTAATTATTAACAATGTAACAGTTTGATAAACTAAAATCTTATTACAAGGAGGGAAGCAAATTCAGTTCCCAAACCAATATATACAGAACAATCACGTAGAAAATTTGGCCATCACTCCATTTTCATTGACAACCAATCAGTCCAGTTCTTTGGAATGATTGATGATCCAAGGTCGCACAGTTTATGGTGCACAAAAAATGTATCGCTTCCTTTGATGCCACACGATCCGTGTAGTCACTGGTCTATATCCAGAAAAGGAACGCACAGTAATTCATTGATTTACCTGACTATTTTGCAATAGAGAAATTTAAAAAACACAAAACGTCTCAGTCGGTAGATGTTAGGAAGATATCAATACCTGTAGGTTGTGTGAATTTATCAAGATATTGTTATGGTTACCACAGCAGGGCTCGTTCTTAATCAATATCGAAGGAGTTAATAAACAGCTGAATCATTTTCGTTAGACGTTGCGGAAAAAGTGACCTCTGTATGTATTCCGCTGAGGAGGATTACAAAATCCCTCCAAACTAGACTGAGAGACTGACCTTCCGAGGAAATAAGTTAATTAAAAAGTTCAAACAGCAGTTTTACAAATTTTCCTACCTCAGCGATACATAAAAATTAAGTGTCTTACTTAGCTAAGCTCATATCCTTTTTTAAACAAAAAATTCCGTGTGGAATTTAGCTGTGATCGCCTGGGCGTTACATTTCACAATAGACTTGTTTTCCACAGCAACGAAAATCGCAGCAAAATAATACTATCGCTCGCTGCTGTCTACAGCTAAACACGATTAATACAAACAGCAATCTGAAGCATTACCAACACCTTTTTGAACTAATTAGTATGCGTCAGCGAAGGTTAAAAAAGCGAAATGTAAACGAATTAATAAGCTTGTTGATGCACAACTGAAATTATTAATTCAAGCTCGATGGCCAACCTCACCTTTCGATTACGATCGGCGAACGGCAAAGCTAACCATGGCATTTCTTTGTGGTACTTCTGGAATTCGTCCTCTGACTTGTCCGAACTCACGAAAACTATTTCGAAGTTTTTCTCGGTGTGAAGCTTCTTGTAGAATTCTGCCAATTTGGGTGTAAATCCACGGCATGGCGGACACCAGTGCGCCGAGAAATAGATGCCGACCGTCTTGCCTTCGCCACAGATAGCCTCGATCCCTTTGTCCGTCCCAACGAGAGTCTCACCTAAAAGAGCCTTGAAAGTATCAGCCATGACGATATTAAGCGTAGCTTATTCCGCGCTACAAGATTTGATCAACAACAACCCTGAAAGCTTGATAATTTGATGCAGCTCTATTCAGCGTGCAGAGAAAATGCGACAGCTGAGTCAGAACCCCTGCCTTGTCTGATGGGTAATATGGCAAATGACGTCACGCTACGGTATACAAATAAAAACTGACGTCATATTTCCCAGCACCTGTTCATCATTTCTTTTTCGCTTTCGATTGAAAACCAAAAAATATTATCTGGGTGAGTTCTATTTAAAGCTGTCAACAAATCTTGAAGTTTAGTAACGATCAGTCAAGCCGAAACTTTCAAAACGCTGCATCACCAAAGGAAAGCAGTTTGTTTGGATACATGTTCATTTGCATAGTGACATAATTGGTTTTCACTGTCATGCCGCGCGCGTTAGACAAAAACCGTAACCATTTAGTAAATAAAGTCACGGATCTGTTATATGATAGATGATTAATATATTTAACAAACTTGCTAGGACTTAGGTTTGTACGGTTTTCATGCTTACGTTTTCACCCAAATTCCAATATGGCGGCCGACAATTGACAGAAACATCTGTCATTGAGTTTTGCTACTAACGTTCCGACGCATAAAATTAATGCTTAATCTAATGCAAGGACTGTTCAGTTAAAAGACGTAAAAGATAAGTCATCTTTTGAACTATGCTTTCGCCTTCTTGATAATGTAGATGGGACCCTGTGCGCGCTCTGATTGCTCAAAAATCCATGTTTTATCAGAGTATAAAACAGAAAAAGCGTGTTGTATTGTATTTCGACACATTACCTCCATATCATAAAGCAAATGAAGAAGCCAGTCGTGTTTTATCATAGTGTAATACATGGCTTAAGCTTCTTTATTAATTCTCGGGTCGTCACTTCCAAAAAACCCGATAAATGCTCTAAAAAGACTATTAGGAAATTTTTTTTCTCTAAAAATCCCTAAATAACCCAAGAATTAATTTGGCATTTTGACAACCAAAAAAGAAAGGCCAAGATAATTAAGGAAACCGAAAATTCGAGGTTATTCACTTTCGATACAAAATGGAAAATAAAATGAAGATGAACGTATCTTGTTCGACTTCCCGTTTTGACAGATCACTTTCAAAGAAAAGGGAAACAAACACAAACTTTTGTTTTCTGATTTTTGTGGTGTGCTCGTCGTCCGTGACGCGAAACGAAAGAGATTTATGGCTTGACTGCCGGCTGGACTGAAACTCTCAAAGATTGAAAGGATAATAAACTTTCTTATTTTGGTGCCAAAGATGCGCCAAATACGCGATCCATAGCATTAGTTATCTTTTTACTTAACATATTTCCTCATTTAGGTGGAATTAGGCGCAAGGAAAATGGTTGTGACGGCTGCAAAACACCAAAATGGACACCACATTAATACCACTCCCCGATCAGAAGTACGCTAACTTCTGTTTATGAAAAATACTGTTTTCAGGGGCGCGGGCGTAGCGTACATTTTTCATGGAGCAGTCACCGAAGAAAAAGTAAAATTCGGAGGTTGGGGGGCATGCCGTCCCCCGGAATTCTTATTTTAGGGTCTCGAAAATGCCATTTCCCACGTTTTCCAGAGAACAGTTTCATAGCCCATACTGATCTGTCCGTTTTAAAGTGGTATCTTTTACAGGGCGAATAAAGCTCAAATCGCACTTTCCGACATGCACCTCCAAGCCTAAATCCCCTAAAGCTTTCTCAACATGTGAAAAGCAGAAAATTGTATTGTGATTAAACTCCAATATGGAGGCGGATTTCTGTATGTTTGCATTGATTTCCCACGGCGTTGCGCAGCGCGCAAATGCCAAAATTATTTTTTTCACAAAATGATCATTATGATAAGAATACGGTTTTAGAGCTATTGGCGTACTGAAAAGATCTAGACAATTGCGAATTTCGCTGGTACAGTATAAATCCCTTTTTGGCTAGGCGTCGCTCTCGGCATCCGCGTCGTCGTTGCTTAGCTTCCATTATCACGAGGGGTTTTTCCGGAATGCGCTTCTTGTACCTTTTTATGCTTATAAATTCTTCACGCTTCTACAAGTGCGCTTTTGCTGTATTTAAATTGTTTATTCCAAAGGTTTTACTCACAAACGCGCCGATACGGGGCTCTCTTCCTTTTTGAAAAAACATCACAATTACCACGTGCAAAGCAGGAATTTTCAAACAAAAATGTAACGTATTTGCTAGCAGTTATTGGTTCCATCTTTTAATCCATATTCATGAGAAATGTAGAATTTGCTTCATTTCAAACAGTTCGTTGGTGTGTGAAGACGTGGCATCGTTTCTCCTGAACCAACGAAGGAACCTCAACAGCAGTGAAGGCCAATTGAAACCCAAAATCTTTGGGAACATGAAATGAATGGTGAGTACACAAATTAGCAAGGACGAAGCCATGTCAGAGTCGTAATAGCACGCGTTTTGCCTGTTTCGCTTTCGGCGAATTGTTCTCATAATCCTTCGACAAACAATTTCGCTCGCCGTTCGCTTGCTTGCATGGAAACTTAAGTGCCCCGTAATTTAGTTACGTTGGGAAGTTCATGTTCTTTTTAGTGAAGCAAGAACAGACGACGGCCACGCCCTTAATTCTTGCTGTGGTCGCCCCAATTCAAATGTTTTCAAAGCTAAGCCATTCGTTCTTACAAATCTGAAAAACGGTAAAATAACCTGTCACGTATTTATAAAATTTGCAAGTAGCAGAGGCAGGGTAGCAGTTTTTCGTTGCGTTCCCCACATAACCGTTGACCAAAACGTTTTTAAACGCGCGACTTTCAGGCTTTTTCGGTTGCAATGCTTCCCTCTTGAAAAATCCTTGAATTCTTATCTCCTGAATGTCCTGTAAGCGTAAATTATTGCAAGGACATCGACAATATTCAGTTGCTACGTACCGTTGAACGTTTTGTTCAATTGTCTTTGCTTGTTTTCTTACAGAGTGGGAAAGAGGACTTGGAAGGTCGACAAGATGAAGGAACAAAGGGAAAGTTTAAAATTCACAAGCACTGGAGGAGGCATAGTAAAGATAAGATTTAATTCACAATATTATATTCCGATTTAAAAGGTGGCTTTATTTAATGCGACTAGTTTCCAAAACTTGCGCGGATTATCCAAGTTTCTATCTAGAAACGTTGATTTGAGTATCTCTAGTGATCGCAATTGTCAGTTTAGTGAGAAGTGTCAAATCAAACCCTGCAAAAATTTAGCAAAATTGGCAAAAACGAGATGTGAATATAGTGGCCACCATTTTGATCGGAGACAATGGAACATTGAGCGATTTTATTTATCATTTTCGTAACATGACTTACGTTTATATACTTGGACAAAATTATTTTCGCCTGGTCAAAGAGACAAGATGACAACGATGATGAAACTTCATTTAAATGAGCGTGAAAAACTGATAGCTTGGAATAACAATGTGGGACACCAATTAATACTGGTTATTGAAAAGTGGAAAAAGTTGACAGTAATTTAAAACATTCTGCTACAAAGAAATTCAACAATTTGAAACGAGACAAATTCAAAGTAAAGAAATGGTCAGAGAAGAGGAATTTAAGAGTATTTTTTTTTAAGATTTGAGCGCAAAAGTTACTTTTTCACGTGTTAAATTAATAGTTAACTTAATTTTATTTTGAGGTTCATCCATTATCGGAATGTGAATGTCAAAAGTTAATCGCTCAATGTTACATTATCTTTATAAACTGTACGCGTTTGAAAGGTGTTCGTTGCAACATTCGAAAATTAGTACTTCTTAACCATGTATTTTGGAGAAATTATTTTGAATCCGTGAATCAAAGTTAATTGAATATATAGTGAGAACGCTGTTTTGAAACGCAAACAAAGATTATCTCGTAATTAGGATCTAAGAGCGAGTTACTGTCTGATATCTTTCTCACGGGTTTTAAAATCAATTTGTTTTGAACATCAAATTTTTCTTATGTTTCTTTTTCTCAATTTGTGTTGCGTTGAACCTTTCAAATGCGTACGTTTAAGATATATTTCTGGTAAAGAAAAGATAATGTCTGGTTCCACGAAGCCTTTCTTTCTCAAATTTGGCAGTTCAAGTTGGAAGCGATGATTAAAATTTTAATTTATTTGACATAAATTATTACCTGACATTTTACATATGTTACAAATTAATTCTATTATATTGCTTTCAAATTCCAAAATTATTTTAATGAAGATACTACAGATTGAATAACGGCAAAATTTTCAAGACTTTCAAACAAAGAAATGGAGTTAATAAAACTTCGTCACGTGTTTTCTGTACAAGGACGGCGTCTTTCTTGATTCAGTTATCGATAGCTTTGCTTAGAATGTTCTTGCAGTGAGAATTTTTTGCAATAATTTAAAACACAGCAGTGGAGAGGTTCAGATAGCGAGATTTACTGAATATATAGCATTTTTCAAAGTGAACTGTCTGCTATGAACTCAAAACACCACGAGTGGAGAAAATACTTTTTT
>Ga0126338_10003154_pt1 | contig 11509 bp, 10 predicted proteins | sample OrbCmetagenome_2_FD_92529 | JGI IMG/M metagenome (GOLD analysis project Ga0126338, IMG submission 92529) | Coral microbial communities from Petempiche,Puerto Morelos, Mexico - Orbicella C C metagenome | ecosystem: Host-associated > Invertebrates > Cnidaria > Coral | place: Petempiche,Puerto... | reverse complement strand
AATTTTTGAACAACAGAGTCGAGTACTTTCGAACTTTCGGGCGGGTTGAATGTCATACCTTCATAAATTTCAAGAGCTTCTTCGCCGATCGCAGAAAGAAAAGTTGCAGTCTTATATTCTTTGTCGAACTGCTGGAGCTTCACAACTACGGCATAATTATCCCAGGTTCTTTTAAATTTTTTCCAGTTAGCGGCAACGTTGTCAAGATTAAACGGAAGACATTTGCTGCATTTGTGCACTTCCAACAGACACTGTATTAGTTGTATTTGTCGCTGTAGTTCCCTCATCGCCTGACATCTTGTAGTTACGCGGCGATTTTTTATCCTGACACCATGTTTCGAAGCTTTATTCATGCAGCTAACGGTAGAAGACTAAACTAACAATTCAAAATACATAATTTATATGTATGGCAGAAAGTCCGCTGACAATTACAGCTACAGAAATTTACATAATATCGTAACAAATACATTGTTGGTTGCCTCTGAGCGGTTGGTTGTGAACTTTTCAGGTGGACATCCCAGTCCGGCTCTTTGACGAACTGGACTAATAACAGTTCACGAAAGCAGCACTCTTGTGATTATGAAACCATTTGAAGAAATTCCACCCATTTTGGTGTAGTGGTGACCATGGTTCCTCCAGCTGGCTGAGCTGTTTGACAAACATGTCTCTGCTTGAAGCATCTGCAAGCCCAGCTTCAAAGACAGTTCCTCTCTGTCTTCTAAATATGTCAGCGACAATAGTTTCCTTTACTTTGCTACTTATTCCAAATTCCTGGAGTTTGCTTTTGACGTTCGCCTTCAGGTGAAGATCACATAGCAGATTTGTGGTCCTTTCAAAGTTGTTTCTGTACGCAGTGACAAGAGCCTCCTCGCCATCAGTACCAAACGCTAAGACTTTGCCTAAGCCTGGGTTTAGTGATTTCAGGGTTCCACTAAAAACTGAATGTCTCTGTCGTTTTCTTTTCGTGAATGAGGACAGGGCCAATCATTGAAGGGTGCTTGCCAACTCTTCTGTTTTCTAACAATAAGTGTTGGTACGTGATAGGCGTCACATTATAGTCACCTACGTCGAATGTTGGGTCCACAGTAAAGGGTTTGAACTCAACTGGATTACAGCAAAATCTTACCATATCATTCAGTTGTCTGTCGGTTGTAAGGACACACATTGGCTCTGGGGTGACTTTTACATCTCTTATGAATGCTGATTTCCAGTCGCTTGCTTGTTTTTTACAATAGCTGAGAAGACGAAACCACGGATCATGTTGTTTTCCTGCTCCAGAAATATTCTTCACGGGAACACTCGTTTTGTCTCTGGGCTTTTGGTCCAAATCCTCTACTTGCTGTCTACCTCTGGGTAGTTGTCCTATACCAGAAATGCCGGGCAGACCCCCAAGTTCTTCTGTGATTGTTTTGTAGGCCACCTCCCTTGGCTTAGATTCTTCAGAAGCCGACTTCAGGAAAGTCTTGGTACTGGTCCAGGTTCTCATGTATCCTGTTGACCATCACTTGCAATTTCTATGTGGTCTGAGCTCAATTGAGTGTTTGGCTCCTCATTTAAAGGAATACTGAACCAAACAATATTGATGCATCATACCATCTGGCCCTATAATGTGATATATTAATATCAGTGATGCTTCATTTGTTATAGGTAAGTGGCTTTTACTACTAACAGTTGGTATTTTAGTTTTAAGGTTGTCGACAGCAGACATTTTTTTACATCGCGAAAATGTTCTACTTGATAGATTTTCGTCCAATTTTTATTGTGGACAGATGACTTACTTGTTTTCAGAAATGAAAAAAATGGGGGTCACGGACTTCGTTTTGCCTTTAGCGCGCCCTCGATGCCGTGACATGGTGTGTGAATTTGCGTGTGCAGTAAGGATGCACAGAAACAATTAGCATGAGCCGGTGTCCTTAAGAGTAAATTGAGCCCCTTCAACTCGGAATTTACTTCATTTTACTTCTCGACCTTGAAGTTGACAAAAGTTGCATGATATTGTAGCGTGACATACCCGTGATCAAAATCAAATTCTGTCTTGTCTCGGCCTACTGAGAAAAAATATAGAGATTTTGGCTTTCAAAAGCAAATGCAAATCTTCAAATATAATTTAGCTCTTTCTTTTATTTTATGTGATGGTCCTTTTCAACTGCACGGGGAATAACAGCTCAGTAATCTTTGGACTGTTCTTTAGGGTAATCCTCTTGAAACAGCAAAATGCTTTCAACCAAAATGGCTCAGGCAAGCAAATCTGTAACCTTGCATACATGCTTGGTGTAACTCACCGGTTATGGAGTAATTGCCTCTCTAAACAGCTATCGCACTACAGCATAGAGCAATGCCTGTCACATGACAGTCGTTGCTCTATTATAATTTCAGTTTTAAGCCAAAGGATAACATTTTTTGGCATTTAAAGGCTAATGGTTGATCCCCATTGAGACCCTCACATCGGGTAGAAACCCCCGGAGAAACCCTTTATACATAAACGTCAAAAGTAACCTACCATAAATCACATCAATCCTCTTCCTAAAGTCATTCAGAATCCCCGTCTTTCAAGCAGAAGTACTCTCTCTTAAACGTACGAACAACAGCTGGGCCATTCATTTCTTTACTAACGTCTCTGGAGACATTTCCACCCTTGTCAACAACAAAACGGAATTTCTTGTCACTGTTATTGAGCCAGCAACCACAATCATCACACTTGAGATCCTCTATGGATTTCAATGCTTCGGTGTCTACAATGAAGGTTCTGTGGTGCTCGACATGGCTAGGTTGTTGGATACAGGCGACGCTTATGGGAAGCAACATTCCAACTGATCTAAGAAGATTTACAACTCTCAGTGGGCCAAGAACCTCTGTTTTCTTTGTATACAGGAAGTTTGGGGTTGTCTTTATTATACTCAGTGACATGAAATGCTTCATTGCCACTGCTACTGTCACTGTTTTTGACTTGAGCATTTCCATTTACTGCAAATTACAAAGGAATGACCAGAATAAAGATTAATAAGGACAAGACAGTAAGTGAGAAGCCCTTCTCCATTCATGAAACAGTTACTTAATGACTCCCTAGCTAATACACAAAAGGCCACCAGAGAATATCAATCATCGTTCAAAGCAAAATATATTTGCCCGGCAGCATTAAGCAGCTTAATATAGACATTGTTGTATGTAAATGAATGAAACACTATTGAAAGTTTCAGTTTTCGCTTTAATATCCTACAGTAAAACCATGAATTAAACAAATAACTATCAAACCTGTCTTGTACTGACGTCTGCCGGAGAGCAAAGTGAATAGTTTTATATAAGAAACTGATTGCAAATATACCCTATTCATGCAGACTAGAGTGTTTTACACTCAATGTTAATTAATGAACTGAAATCAAACAACACTGAAATGACTTCTCAGTTAAAAGAATGGTCTCATGGCTATTCAGAATTTTTCTTGTATCTATCCTGTATCTATTCAGTTCACAAAATCTGCCTCAGTCTTTACTTGAGCTTCTTGACATTATAAACGTTGAGATAAAATACCTTGTCTTTGGTGAAGGCATCTATTGGTCTGCTGATGTGGGACTCTAGGACCCGGTAAGATCAATGACATCTTGAATCTTTGCGACAATGTCCCGGCTGTGTAACAAAACGTATATTGTATTTATGCAAAAGCGCTACTATATCTGTCCTTTTTTGGAGTAATGCAGTCATTTTTTCAACAAACTAAAATCAAACTAAAATAACTGGAAAAATATAAACAAATACATCCAAAACTATAATAGATATCTGGCCTAACCTACATGTAATTATGCCTTGCCTTGCAATGTCTTACATGTAAAATCATGAATACACAGTTGGCATATTAATTTACACGATGAATGAATAATGCTGTGGAAAGTTTCAGCATCTCAGGATAAATACTCTTTTTAAGCCTGAGATTGAGCCTGATTGGTGGGTGGCATCCACTCCCTTGTTCATCTGAGGCTGGCAGTTAACAAATAAACTGCATCTGGGAGTTTCTTTTAAATATATAACATAAGGAAAAAGACAAATAATTAAGTTCATGAGATAACATATTACCTGGTTTCTGGTGAGGAAATACTTTGGTGTGCTGATGTAGAACTCAGGCAATGAGTAAGATCAACAACATCTTCAATATCTTCAAAGCAGCTTCTGCATGAGAGAAGCAATTATAAAAGCAGTGTTTTTTCTTAAACAATGAGTACTAACTCACTTTCTTTACATCAAAAAATAACACACTTGATAATTTCTGTTGTAAGAGAAAAGGCAAACACCTTTGTTTGTCTAAGGATATTCAGATACACTCGTATTTCTACTGACCTGTCTAAACTGCCATCATCTTTGTTTCTTTTCTTTTTTTTAATTAACTTTATTTCCACACTAACAGACCAAAAAAAAAGAACATTACGTACAATGAAAAATACTTACAATACAATGCTACAGTACAACATTTATCTGCTACTTACTTGGTTATAGTTATAGTACTTACATTCCAGAAAACTTTTCCCCTCCCCCTATTGTATGCATATGATATTATTTAGTCACAATTAACCCCTTTTACAGTTTTAACCAATAACCTCTTGGATTTCTACCTTTAAAAAAAAATGCTGATAATTTCACATTACTTATATTTCTACCAAAAAAAAATAATGCTATTTATTACAATATTTTTTTTCCTCTTTTTTTTTCTTTACTAGTTACCACACACTGTTACATAATGCTGATGCACACTTTTGTGTAATTCTTAATGACTTAATGATTCACATTACTTATATTTCTACCAAAAAATAGTGCTATTTATTACAATATTTAGAACTCCAACTAGAAAGACATAAGGCACACAGGTATATAGGTATACTGACGTTGCCTGGTTCGGTGCAGATGCCAATGTGTTGCGTAGAAGATGGCGACCTTCAGGTGAGAAGATGCAGCTGTCGGATATGATGTTCTCATAGAGCGCCACTTCCTGAGGGATAAGTTTGTGTGTCTTCATAATCTGTATGGCCTTGAGTGTAATTGTTGTCGAGTTATGTATTATTTTCAGTTAAGTATTATTCTCTGTTAAGTATTAGTCTTTGTTGCGTATTAGGAATGCTTCGATATCATATGTCATACCTCGTGCGTTATCGTTTTGCGATAGTTATTTTACACAAGAGAGTCCATTGCGAAGGTTACTGCATTTATCTTGCGACTTGTCTATTCAGGCGTTACAGAGAGGACAATCGGTAAGCGTGTATTTCCTTCCTTGCCATTTTCATTGCATTTCTTGGTCAATTGTTGTATTTTAGATTTCCTCACACTCATGTATTTTAATATGTATTTGTGTTATGTAATGGTTACTTTAGTTTTAGTATTTCGTGTCGCTTAGACTAGGTTTTTTGATTGTATTTTAGTTTGACGGTTTTGGACATCAAATCATGGCTAATGTTAATAAATCACGTTGGAATCGTTCAGTCTTTGGTGTTTGAAATCAGTACTTCGACTGAAGTCCTCATAATCTTTTTATCTTTTGCGACATTCCAACGTTGTTACGATGCCTGGAGCTACATCGAGTACATCATAATAGCGGGTAGGATCTCTGACATTGTTCAACAAAGATGGAAGTTCAATGATAACTTTGTGGGCTATTTCAGCTACTTGACCCCAAGACGTGTCGCTTGTGTTAGGCAAACTTAACAAGGAGTCAGAGATTGCTAGACTAAGAAAACTACAAGTGTTTGTCACGTCATGCTCCAGGAATACAGTGTGGTTTTGTGGGTCACTTTCTTCATCGCAGCACGATAGCATATCTTGATCAAACTGCTCCACAGCCCTTTGCTGACTGACTGCCAAGCTCATGCACCTGCAGTTTGTTGTTTGGTCTTCAAGTAATCGTTGAATGTCCCAGGCAGCAGGTCTCGCTATAGCATTAAACACTATGCACTGATGGAATACCTTTTCCACTTTGTTCCATTCTGATGCCTGCTTTTGATGATACTTCTCTGATATCCTTGGTATTTCTTGTGCCCGCATTTTGCCTGCGATCACTTTTCTGTAAGGCATTAGTGCCTTTTCCCCATGTTCTAATAAGTAAGGGCCTATCAGATTGGGATTGAGTAGCACAAACAGGGTCATCTCCAGAGCCCACACATCAATGTTCTTGAGGTCCTCCACAGACGCCCCTTCCAAGTTGTTTAATATCAATTCAGGTGCCATGTAGGAGACGGTACCCTTCTCAAGGTTGCTTGTGCGAGAATGTATTGCCATCGATGTTTGAATAAACTGAGATCTGTTTTCCCCAAAGTCTGTTAGTTTGCACACAATCAGGCTTACTCTAAAAACATTATTGGTTGCTCACGGTTTTCCTCCCCACTGTAATACCCATTACTAAGAAGAACATTCCCAGGTTTAAGGTCTCTGTGAGTAACATCTTTATCGTGTAGATATGTAAGGGCATGAGAAATATCTTGGGCTATTTTTAGTACTGTCGGTGAGAAAACAGTTAATGAAGTTTGTTCAAAAGAATCCATCACTTTCAGAAATGGAAGTAGTTTATTTACTGTCTTCTCAATTCCGAAAGGACAGAATTTGAAACACTGATAACTCAGCTTTAGAGTACAGAGGGAAAAACAGCATCCTTGGATTTCAACAATATTCTAATGGTGAAGGGTGTTTAGCAGCCTACCTTCTTTGGCAAACAAAGCAATCTCGGCTAGCCGCTCACTTCGCAAACACTTCACAACCAATGTGTTCCCGTTAAACTTCGCTTTATGGGCCACTCCAAAACACCTGCTTCCAATTTCAACTTTTGCCTCAATTTCATTCCACTGAAACTCACTCAAACCGTCTATACTACTTTTCTTCCTGGGCTTGGTTTTGATGGTGGGTATTTTGAAATACGCCATTACGACTACTGCCAAAAGTGTGTGCAGCGCACATCAATTTTATACAAATGGACCACACGTATCGCAAATTGATTTATGGAGTGGCAGCACTCCACATGTGATTTCATGAATGGAATTTGGTGATTAGCGCTAGTGCCGAAACACACGGTAATCCAAGGGTTTGCACAATATCCTTATTGGATTACTTTCTGGAAAAAATGTTTCCCAAACAAAGGTGACTGTTAACACGTTAATTATTTCTTTTCCAAAAGTAAAAAATACACGCAAGTTACTGTGAAAAATAAAATAGATGCCCCGAAAGAAAACCAATGCATGACATGTTGGCTCTTGAATGGTTTTCTTTCTCACAAAATGTTTAATTTACTTTTTTGATCGAGCAACACGTTTCAGGCTGAGATGCTGAATTGATATTCATCACAATACAAGCTAACAAAACTTTGGCTTCTCATTTTAGTGAGGAAAATTCATATTTTGGCGAAAATATTGTTTTCCACCAGACCCCACATTTTCCACACCCCACGTTTTCCACACCCTGGGACCCCGTACCCCATACGCCGGGACCCTGGCCCCGCGTTTTCTACCTAGCCCGAGTAATTAAGAATATGCAGTGCAGAGATGTTTTATACGTGACTCAAGTCAACATAATGCTTGTGCTGTCGATCTCTTGTGGATGCTGGAAAATCAATAACTGCTTCATTTAATATGTCACCTTGACAATGGTGAATAGTCTTGATAGCATTGGGTCTAAATGGAAATTGGCACCAGAGAATTTGAATGTGACTTTTTTTATTAACTCAAAATTGTCTTGTTACTTCCAATACTCGTGTCCGATTTGTATCTATAGTTGCCATGTACAAATGTGCATTTTCTCAGCACTGGTTTCTGCCTATGTCAGGATGTGGAAATGAGACCCAAATAATACTAATGGTCTGGTGGAATTTTCAGCTCTGTAGTCTATGTTTTCTATTACACCCTCTGCATCATTGGTGAGTCCGTCAGTCACATCAATATAAGTTGTCAAGTCATATTTTGCTGCAGTTGCTACCAACACTAGCAAATATAAACCCATTGTCTTGGCTGGATCATCTTGGATTTTGTTTTTCATTTGTTTCTTGAGATCATCAGAAATGTCCCCAACTATAATGTCCAAAGCCTTCATCTGAGATTTCTCAGTTTTAGAGAGGGTAGACAAAACGTTGTGGGCATCTACCGATGCATTTGTAGTAAATAAATGTGCCATGTTCCTCAGGTAATTATCTTGTCCAGGCCTTACATTCAGAAGTACTCAAAAGTGCTCTTACAGGCATAGTTTTTAAAGAAAAACAAACATACAACAAGTAGGCTTACCTTAGCTTCCAGATGTCACGGCATTTATTTTTTCCTTTTCCGGGTGACATAAAGATATTTTTAAATGATTCCTTCAGTAGTATAGAGGGAGTCAGACAAATACCGTTTCAAAGAGGGAGAAGTGTTTAGCTGTTTTGCAGCCCCCCAGCTTTAAGTCCAAACCTCACAAGCTCGGTTCGGTTGAACCTGGGGGGGCTGCAAAACAGCTAAACACTGGGTCCCTCTTCGAAACAGTATTTGTCTGACTCCCTCTATACTACTACAAGGGAAGGGAGGGAAGGGGAGGGATACCAATTAGATAGAAATGACATCGCTGTTATACCGCCTGAACACCGGCAATGTTTTGAGGAACAAACAAGTGTGCGTGGTTGATGTGTGGCCGGAAAGAAAACTGCGGAAAGAGCTGTGTCGGCGTTTATTGCAGGCAGCACAACTATCGACTCAAGAATGGAATGAAAATTCCTGCCCCATGCAGAAGCTACGGAGTTGGGGTTTTGTGCGATTACCGTCTTTGCATTCAATGCGGCGGGAGCGCGCTAAAACAGCGGCTTATCCGCAAGCAGAAAAAAGCAAAGAAAACTTTTGAACTTGTTTTGCTCAAGCTGATATCAACCTAATTAGAGAAATGAAACTTCCTGTTATATCACAAGTCACTATGTCTTCTGTTAACCAAAACTTTGAAGAAAGACTGGAAGAAGAACTTGCAAAAATCAAACCAACAACGTTGCAGTATTTAGAGTAATTACTTGCAGAAAGCGTGCCAGCTGTTAGAAAGATTTTCAGAACATGCTGGATGAACCTATTTCCCAAGAAATGGAGAAGCGTTTGCAAAAACCTTTACTTCCAAAACCTTACCAACCAAGACCCCCTCCCCGGCAAAGAAAGGTGAGAAAAACGCAATAGCTTCTGAGGGTGTACGACCCTTTTCCTGCGCAGAACATCCGAACAGTGACAGACTACCAGAATGAGATTTTGGACCTGTTAGATGACGCAAGCCATGAGGGGGAAGAGAGTGAAGGGCGGCGTTACATTCGATGGCGCTTCATCAGAGGTCTGGAAAAAGACCTAACAACAAACTTTATGGAAAAAATTTGAGAAAATGTCACATTGTTTTACCTGAGGCATGTTTTCTCGTATCAGTTGCACAACATTGAAGATGGGACGGTGATTCTGTACTACAAAAACCACGGTTCGCCTTGGATAAACAGACTGGCAGAGGCAGAAGAATGGCTGAGCAAAGAAGAGACGAAATGCCTGGACCATGACAAAATCGAAAGACCATCAACAAAGTGGAAGTTTGTAAGCTTTTTTAATGTTGACCTGAAGGTTGTGATTGACTGCCAGCCGTTGTTGGGCGCAGGCTCTTTGCCGGACTGGCTGCGCAACCTTGCCCATGGTGGCCCGATGGCGGCTTTAAATACGTATAAAGACAACTTGTCTCTTTGGCGTTGTATCGCTGTGCACCAAGGAGCGCGTGTTGATCGAAGCACAAAAGCAGCCCGTGGTCTAGCCAAGAGTACAGCATGTACGGGAAGCTCATTGAAGCTTTGGAGCGGCAAACGAACATGATTTACACCAAAGACGAGAAGGTAGTCGACAGAGCCTTGTGAAGCGTGTATTACTCTGATCTTAACGAGATCAGGCAGGCGTATGAGTTGGAAAGCCGGAAGTGTCGGATCACAATCAGACGGCCTTTTCAAGTTGGAATCGCTGTCTATCAGCTGGCGAAGCTGCGGATGCTGGAATTCTATTACGACTTTCTCGACAAATATTTCAACAGAAGAGATTTTGACCTGATCCAGATGGACATGGACAGTAACTACATGGCTATCTCTGCAAAAAGGCTCAAAGACATTGTCCGGCCAGAGCTGAAGACAGAATTGGAGGCACAAAAAAATGTTGGCTGGCTTGGGACAAGTGGAGTGGCCGCACCCCAAGTCTCCAAGCTTGAGTGCGAGAGCAGCTGGATGATCACGCTGTGCTCGAAGTGTTATGTCGACGAAGCAGAGAACGAAAAAATAAGTTTAGCACGAAGGGGATGTCAAAGAAGCAGAACAAGATCACGTGGCAGCGTTTTAAGGCAGCGCTGGAAGGCAGCAAAGATATGGCAACCAACAGAGGTTTCAGGATGTAGGGCAGGCAGATGGTCACTTACAAGCAGAAGAAGCTGGGGCTGAGCGCTTATTGCGACAAGCGGTGGGTGCTGCCCGATGGGATACACACTGAACCAATTGAATTTCACATTTAGTTCATGTCAGCCGGAGGAAGAGTGGTGTTTGGAGGGACAACGAGCAGTTCTTCACGCACGAAGCCGCGCTTGGGACCGTCTTGCAAATAGTAGAGAACTGGTTGATCCGGTTTGGTGAAAGATCTTTCAATGCTGTAAACTTTCAAAGACCAGATTGGGTCTGTGGCTCTTTTTACACCGCCTTCAAGCTCGCCTGGCTGGTAGAGATAATGAACTTCGACAAGGGAGGGGAGTATTTTTTCGCTTTTTCCAACAGGCCTTGAATAAGATGTCGATGGCCTTGCATAAACAGCTTTTTCTTTTATGGCAACGGCGGGTTTCTTACCGATAAGGCTTGTGACCTCGTTGTTCAAAGCCGGAACAACTTCTGGAAGTCTTTTCACCCAGAAAGTGGACCGCTGGCCCTCAGGGAGTCACATTTCAACAGCGTACTGGTGCCCGAACAAGCGCTCAGCCAGGGTGCAGTTGAAACATTCCACAATGGCCTGGTCGTGGTGAATGTCAACGCGCCCGTGCCGGATATATGTTTTGTGCTTTTCCATCTCTTTTGTGACAGCACCCATGAATTCGCACCCGGGGTCAACCTGCAGCATTTGTGGCCATTTCAGAGGCGAGCGCTTGTAAATATTCTGAAAGGCCTGGGCGACCTCATCAGAATTTTTCGAAGTCAGGGGTTTGGCCTCTTTGCAGCAGCTGGCTACATCGACAATGGTTAGAGCGTATTTGAAAACTTTGTGCCTGCGGGGCAGTTTGTCGTGCAGCAGAAAAGAAGGTCCGCCTGGTGGACCGAGTTGGGTGTAGGAATGTCGAATTTCGGCCGAGGAATTCACCTAGGCACGGGGAGGAATATCTGCCAGAGCACTTGCTTGATCAGCCACGTTTTTGCGGTTTCTTCAGGTACCTTGGCGGCCAAGTACCCTCGCCAGATAATTGCCTCCGATAAAAGCCGTGGCGTTCAACACAGCCCCACCAACCATAATCGCGATGCTTGCCATGTTGTTATATATCAGAGTCTTTTTTT
>Ga0126338_10003153_pt1 | contig 11514 bp, 4 predicted proteins | sample OrbCmetagenome_2_FD_92529 | JGI IMG/M metagenome (GOLD analysis project Ga0126338, IMG submission 92529) | Coral microbial communities from Petempiche,Puerto Morelos, Mexico - Orbicella C C metagenome | ecosystem: Host-associated > Invertebrates > Cnidaria > Coral | place: Petempiche,Puerto... | reverse complement strand
CAACCAAACAGCAACCAAACAGCAACCAAACAGCAACCAAACAGCAACAGAGACCAACGACCTGCGGTACGGATCAAGTCGCGCCACCTTTTACAATATAACATGGGATTTTGTAAACACCGTTCGTCAGTCGTTGATTAACTGGCTAATGTGGAGAGGTTATTTTGGTAGTTCGGGACGCGCTTTGGTGGCCGTTGCCGTTGCGGAGAGGTGGCTGCTGTATAGCGATTAAAATGAGAGTGACTGTTCGGACCGTCGCCAGTACAAAAAAAAGTGGCCGTTGTAGGGAGGTGGCCGTTGCAGAAAGGAGACCGTTGTAGGGAGGTGGCCGTTAACGGAGGTTCGACTGTATAAACAACAACTACCGATCTCAAGTCATGACGGAATAAACAAAATAAAATATAGGCTTGACACGTATTCATACAGACTCTGTAAAGAGCTGTAGAGTGTGGGTTTGGCCGCCAAAAGTAGCATTGTCTGTTTACAAGGGTTTCCATTAAGAAAGCTTCGCCTACAAAAAATTACTTAGCTATGAGGCTTATAGAAAAAGAGTGAAAAACAAAAACACCTTGAGGTCAAAGGTAGGCATACCACAAGTCGACTTGTTCTTCAGTTAGCAGAGAGTCGCAAAATGAAAAGATCGAGTCGCGAGACTCGCGAGGAAGTCTCGCTAAAAACGGAAACCAGCTTTTAGAAGTGACTTGTAGGCTCTCTTTATTCTGGCTTCTGTTCGGAATTCGGGAAAGGAGCCTAGTGACTAGGTTGAAGGGTGAATAATTCACTGTGTTTTTTTTGTTTATTCCCCTAAGCTTCGAACCCTAGTTCGAATTTTACTGTATCAAAATTGGCCTTTATCAGGAAAATTTCTTGTAAGCTAATAATCGGATGATACGGCAAAGAAGTTAACACCATGTTTTACTCTTTTTCACACAGTGAAACACGAGTCGAAATGCAACGTGTGCAAGATGTATCCTATTGTGGGTTTCAGGTAAGTCCACAACCTTTATGACATTTGACCAGTCGTGGAAACAGTTTCCAGTTACAGCTCAGTGAAATCCCGTGAAATCCCGCCGCTGCTCTGAGAAAACCCACGGTTTTGTCGACGATGTTGTTGCTAAGTAACAAGACCTAACTAGATCGCGTGATGCTTGCCACTGAATGCAACCTCGTTCTCAGGGTCGAGATAGGACCCTGGGAACGAGGTTGCATGTTGGCCTGGTAAAGTTCTTTCCGCTTGCCATGAACGCTCGCGTTATTTTTCTACTGAACATTCTTAGGTGGTGCGCCAAATATTTGGGAATGGGTCACTTGCCTTCTTGGCTGTGATAAGGAAATGAAGAAACAAGCTTGGCACTCTTTTATACTGTATTTCTGTCACTCTTACGGTACGTTTTTAATTTCACCAGATATCGATGCTTAAAGTGCTTCAACTTTGATCTGTGCCAGGTGAGAAACTGCATTTTACATATGGTAGTCTCAATCATGTTGTGGCTGGCTCAGCTCCAGTCTTTGTAGTGTCTGCTAGTCTTTGTCAGAATATCCCCTGGACAGGTTGCCTAGCAGCTCCTATGGTACCTATTTGTTTACAGGGTACTTTGGAGGTGCTACGAGACTCTAATGTCTCACGCAAGAATACAACACAATGACCCTATCCCTGCTCGATTTGTTGTCCTCTGATTGTCAATCCGTTCCATCATACGAATCGCTGGAACGTACAGCATACACTTAACTTCTATCCTGGCAGAGGCGCTGTGAGAGTCCAGTGTCTTAACTCTTGTGCAAGAACAGACCACAATGAGCCTCCTGTCCCTAGACCGTGTTATTATTAATCACCTACAACTTATATCCACGCACTTTGTGAGATGAGCTGTGAGAGTGCAGTGTCTCGTGCAAGGACACGACGCGATGACCTCACCAACGCCCGATCCCTTGTCCCTTGAACGTCAAGTCCAGTCCAGTAGACGAATCACTTCAATCAAGAAGATAATTTACAGCATAAACTTGATTTACAACCACATAAGTTTATAAGTTTAGGCTGAGCTCGATCGTAACAGTAATTATACCGTTATTTTGTTTCATTCAGGGATGTTTCTGGTCTGGCCGTGTTAATAAGCAGCACAAAATAGGCCACCCCACCCAGGAGTACTGTCTTGTGGTAAGTTCTATAGCTGCCATTGTAAAATATCTGCCACGTTTTCCACTCTCCCCAATTTTTAACACGGAAATCTCTCCGATAGTAAGCCCCACAAACAAGGTTTCGACTGAGAACTTTTTCTTGGCTTTAGTTATGAAAGAAATAGAAAACGGCTGTCTCTTCTTGTTTACATAGCCTAGTCTATCTGAGTACTCGACGAAAACGTTTTGTGGAATTCAAAACACTGCAAGCTCAGGTTTACAAAAAAATTGTGAATTTTCCCATGCAAACTTAGTTCATGTTTGCCTTAAATTCATGTATTCACCTACTGAGGTACTGAACTGTGTTTTTAAAATTGAACTTCCGAATACACTTATGTAACCGATAACTAGCAATTAATTTTTCTCAAACAGTCGACGCAGAAAGAGGATATAAAAGACTTCGCCAAAGTGATGCGTAACAAAGTGAGCAAGAAAAAGAAGAAGACGCCTGAACATCCCTCCAAGGGAAGGTTTATTCCGATTGAAATGGAAGATGCGGCACCTTCTGATGGCGAAGACGAGTAAGTAAAACAATTTCGTCTGTATACAGAATCCGATATAAAAAGGTGCCTAATTGCGTACAGAAGGATCATAGGTGCCAGCCCTGAGTACATAAATGAACTGTCACAACTCACCTTGCATTACGGCGACTGAGCGCGCAGTACGAGCGGCAGTCAAAACTGAGCTGTCCAACCGAAACGACACGATAATAACCTTTTTCTTCACAGCTAACAAAAATAAAGATAATGCTTAAGTTGCTTTGGTCTCTTCTAATAGTTAACTTGAGAATTCCGGGTTTAATTTTATGGGGAACAGCATATTTTGTTCAAAATAACACAACTGTTATCCTACCTGGCGACACTCTACGAACTACGAGCGAGTTGCCATGTCGGACGTTGGCTACCCATTTTTGGCGCCAAATTGCAAGCTTGGAGACACAAAATGTTTCATACAGGAGGGACTCCTGGTTTCATATTTTTCACTTTTTAACAATCTGATACGGTTTTGGGAATTGTAAATCCCTTTTCATGAATATTTAATGCCATCTCCAGTGAGAAAAGTTGTCCGCTTTCAATGCCTTTTCTCTTAACTTACATTGACGTCAGGACAGGAAAGGTTTTCCTGCCTGCTGAATCCTGATTGGTCAATTCAAATTTCAGGCGTGCCAGCCACATGCAAGGTAACAATAGTAGAAATACACGTGGTGCTAATTGAATAACACTACCTGCAAGATATAATTGAGTCAAGGAGGGTGGCCGCACGTTTTCTTCAAGAACTTTAAAATGTTGGAATCACTTCCCCCTTAAAATACGCACCTCTCAATCTATAAATATTTTTAAGAATTTACTATATAAACATTTTAGATTAAGTCAGCTTAGGGACAGGATTTTTATTCCATTTTTAGACAATTATTTTTAGACTGAATACTGGTAATGTCGAGTATTTAATTCTTAACTTAGCTTTTATATCATGTTCATATATTTGTATATTTAGATTTTTAATTTAGGTCTCAAAAAATATTTATGATAAGTCTCCTTTAATTCTTAATCGAGGGCCACAGGTTTATTAGTTGTACAACCATTAAGTGTAACCCTCTTTGAATAAAGTTTGTTTGATTGATTGATTGATTGATTGATTGATTGATTGATTGATTGATTGATTGATTGATTGATTGATTGATTGATTGATTGTATAGCAGGGATTGAAATACAAGTATCGTATATTCGAGCGAAAGTGGCTGAAACACTAAACTGCTAGAGCTTATTCAGTTTTCTGAAGAGCATAAACGGCTTGTCTTAAGGTGCTGTGTCAGGTTCTTATTTGGCGATTACCTAGTTATTCTCGGTGGAAAGAAGCAACAGGAGAAAGAAGTCTCTTGTTCAAGAACTCAAGACTACTGAACACCTTGGCCAGAGCTTGAAACGTGAATGCTCGATCCGGAACCGAAAAGCGCTGAACATTACGCCACCCTGAGACACGCACAATTTCAGGATAAACTTTCTTTAAACCATTTTTTTATTATTATTCACGAATACTAAATTTTCGTTTAATTAAAATGTTGGTGATGTTGGGAGGATGGTTTCTTAACTGTTAGACTATTTAATTCTGAGAGGTACAGTTTTAAATTTTTGTGCTATTTTAGTACGGATTCCGTGGATGCTTCTGTTCCAATGAAGGTTTTTCCAGGAACACACGACAAACTTGGAAGTTATGCAGCAAGGTTTGTGCATGGAGTCTGTCTTGAATTCCCCCCTTCCTGCCAGCCTCATTCCTCCCTCTTCAGTTCATCCCTCGCTGCCTCTGTGCCTCTCTGCCTGCCTGTTTGCCTGCGTCTAGCACTTCCTAACTCCATTTCTGCCTCCTTCCCTACCTACCTGCCTTCGTACTTGCATGTCTACCAGCCTGCCTGTCCACCTCCATGTCTGCCTTCCTCTCTCCTAATAACTGCCTGCCCTGCCAGCCAGCCTGCCTTACTCTATCCCTGCCTGTCAACTAGTCTTCTTGCCTGTTTACCTGCCTATCATCTTCCTCTCCCCTAATACGTATCTCCCTACCTACCCTCCCTTCATTTTCCTTCCTTGCTTTCTTCACTTCATTCTTATTTAGTTTTTTGTTCTTTATAATTGTTAGACTCAGCGACCACGAGACAAAAGAGGATGAAGAAGTAATCAAGGAACGGCCTGTAATGGCAGGACCTGACATGTAAGTTATTATTTGAGAAAGCGAAGTGAATCGAAGTTCTTTGCTTCCACGCAGTGTAGCTTACTACGATTCTCAGTTGAGTAAGGCGCGACGGAGCTTTGGTGACGAAGTTTTGGACTTAAAATTACGGTTTTGCCACGGCCAACCTTCCTCGTGTCCAATGGCAACAATATTGTCGCCTACAATTTCGCGCGCTTTGCTGCCAATGACGTCAAAGGCCGACAAGTTGCTACTGGAATCGGAGCCGGTTGCCCATGACGACAAGACAAGTTGAACGTTGAAACCTGGTCGTCAAACTTTCGTCGCACCTTACTCAACTGGCAATCGTAGTATCTGTTTGTTGGGAGGGCTTCATATGGCAGTGAACTGGAAATTCGCTGATTGTGGTTATGCAAAGAATCCTGAAAAACCAGCGTTATTGCGGGTTAGGTAAAGTTGTCAAACGAATTTTAACAGTCAAATAATGGCAAAGTCCTTAGCGGACTCTTAAACACTATAATAATCCATGCTATAGTAATTTTTTAGAGTGGTTCTCCAAATCCTTTCGACAGTGGATGGGTGTTTTAAGTCCCGTACAATTGGTCCAAAAACCTCGTGCAAAATTCTGTAACCAATCAGAGTAATGATGTTATCTTTCCGGCCAGTCAGATGTGGAATCGTTACTTTGTCTACGCGCCTTTTCCCGCGCTTATCTCCTGTTACACATTTTCCCGTGCTAACGGTCGGTTAAACTATACATCAGCACTTGCCACCAGGTATGAGTTTTCGCGCGCTTTTCACATCTGTGCTTGCCCGCAGTTATTGTGTGTTTTCCTACGCATTTCGCCAGTTACGAATCTTCGCGTGCTTGCTACTGATTAGATATTTCGCCTCGAATTCTTTTGGGTTTGTCAGTCTTTGGAAAATCGCTCTTGACCAATGAAAAGGGTTGTATTGTCAATGTGTATCACCTTAATTTTATCTGGTGATTTTTATTTCTTTAGGGAAGACGGACATCGTCCTATAAGACATTATTCAAAAAGGTAATTCAGTTTGTCAGTTCGAAACTAATCATTTACAGCTCTGCCTTTAATAACTGCATTGTAAAGACACGAATGACCATAGTTGTGAACACAACTTAAAAGAGCTCACTCACGGTATTTTGAGTTATTTTGGCCACGCAAAATTACCTAAATTAAATTGAAGGAAACCTGAAAATAATGGTTTACTAAAATAGAAAAGCACCAAAGAGATAGTAATGAACCATAAATTAACAAGGGTGGTTAAGGAGGGCGAAGATTAACACGGATTACAAACGAAGAACTTGAAAATTTTGGGCTAAATATTTCAAGATGCGCAAACCGTGATATAGCTTCTAAGAGCAGTTTTAAAAAGAACACTTAAAAAGGAAAAATATTCCGGCTTAAACGTTCCGGCTTAAATCTTTTTCAGGCGTTATTTTCACAACTGCTTAAAGGAGAAGGTCACTCCAAAAAGTGTTTATCTTTTTTCAACGTTGATAAAAAACCTCGCACTAAGTTTAGCCACTCACCGAAGTTTCAGCTTCTAAAGTGCAGGTTTTCCCTATGAAATTCGTCTCCACAGAAGCCCAAAATTTCTCCATCGTCGCCGCCATTTTGAACACTACTCAGCAGCCAGGCCGCGTTTTCGTGACGTCATTCCGTCCAAGAGATTTTGTCCAAATGGCTTCCGACAAGCCTTTCAGCTACCACTCTGAATTATGGCTGCTCTTAAGCCAAATCATTTTGAGTCAAACATGTTCTAAACTCCGAAAGTGATAGCAGTGAAGAAGTGAAGTGGATAATCGCTTGGAAAAAATACATTTTGCTGACCTTGTGAAGGATGTCAAGTCAGTTGCAGGGTTTTCTGCTTCTCGCCAGTTTCGAGTCGGACGGAATGACCTGACATAAACACGGCCTGGCCGCCAAATACAGTTTTAAAATGGCGGTCTCAGAAGTCGAATAATGGCCTTCTTTCGAGATGATTTTCTTCAGGCCAGTAGGCTTTTTAGAGGCTGAAACTTCGGTGCGTGGAAAAGCTGAATGTTAACTTGCTATAGGTGAAGACGTAAAAGTAAGCTTTTTGGAATGACCTTCCCCTTAAAATCAGTTGTGTATACCATATAACTGTGATGATTATTCATGTCTTCATATTTTTCTTTCCAGTTGAGTTCAAATTTGAGAACTTTCATATATTGATTCACTTGCAATATATATTTAGCTAGCTCTACAGGCACTGATATATAAATGTACCCTAAACGGATAAGCCGGATTTGAAATTAGGAAGTCCCTGGTTCAAATCCTCTGTCCTCCCACGTGCATATGATGGCGTTGTTTTCGGTCTTGCAGAGTTTAACTCCTTGGTCACACTATAAAAAAACAACATCCACAACTGGCCAAACTTCCAGCTGAAGCTTTAAGAAAATCAATTTTGCTTTTGTTTTCGTTGCAGCTTAACTGATAGACCAGAGTCAGCGGTATGTATCTTGACATGGAAATAATTAACAATTATTCCACGAGTGCGAGTGGAATGATTGTTTTATTAAAAATGCCCCCCAAAATCTAGAAAACTGAAATAAAATTAAAAAAACTTACGCCTACGCTTACCAATGTGTAGAGCATGTTATAATGGGTCATATACCATAATGGCTATAAAGCCAGTGAAAACTTACGAATTGCATTATCCTATTTTCCTGTCTTTAATAATCTGAGTTAGACCACAGCAAGACGAGTTTGTGTGGAAGTATGTTAAGCTGGCCTCGCGAGCTTAACTCCATTTTTTTTTAGGCAAGTTTGAACTAAGATAACTCTTTAGCAAGCCCCAAGCAAGCCTGTATTAAGATATTTGAGCAATAGACCACAAGTTTTTATGGTTTACAAGTGATTTATCAGCGTATAAACCATAAAAACTTGTGGTCTATTGCTTTTATATAATAATTCAGAAGACACGCGAAATTTCCATGAGTTTACTGGCACAATAAACCATAGCTGATTGACCAATCTGAGCGCGCGCATTGATTTGATTATTATATAAAACGTGTTATTCATTTGCTGCTTTTTCGTTTATTTTAGTCTCCCAGTACCACGCAAGTTGAGAGAGACATGGACAGTCAAGAGAAGCGAGATCTGGAAGACCTGATAACAAGTTTAGAGAACGATAACAGGTTTGGCATGAATTCCTTACCAATCTCGGGTCTTCTACTGTCCTTCAAATCAAATGAGAACTTGCAGTTTTTTAATTCAAGCTAGAAAAACACCATTAGGGTGATGATAAAACCAAGAAGGTAACGAGCAAGATTACGATAGCTTAAACAAGATAACTAGAAACGTGTAGGCCAAAGATTTGAAGATGCGCCGTTACTTTAAGTTTGCTTAACGTTCACCTTATGGTCGGCGCGCTGGCTTCGTAGTTAGCGCGCTCGACTCCGGATCGAGCGGTCAGGACTCGAGCCCTAGCCGGGGACAATGTGTTGTGTTCTTGGGCAAGACACTTTACACTCACAGTATCTCTATACACCCAGGTGTATAAATGGGTTCTTGGGAATTTACTGCTGGCGGCTAAGCCTGCGATGGACTAGCATCCCATCCAAGGAGGAATAGAAATACTCCTAGTCGCTTCATGCTACATAGAAATTGGAGATAAGCGCCGGCCTGATGGACCATTTGCCTCGTATGCAGAATTTACTTTACGACTTTGGGCATCCGTTGGTACTCCCATATTTATGAATTCTACGAGATAAGATGTCCAGATTCTTACAGAAAAAGTAACTTTATATGTTCATATAGTACACTCACGATTGATTTAGTTCATTCTTGTTCTTTTGTAAAGAGCGCTACAGGGTGAGATCAACAGCATTCAACACCTGCAACGCCAGAACCAAAAGGGACATAGCGTCGTACCTTATGAGGACCCAGCGAGAGAGGCCTTTTTACGACAGCAGAGGGAACGGCTGGAGGCGCGCGAGGAGGTCCTCGAGGAACATAATCACCAACTGCAAGTTCAGCTCCACCGTTTAAGGATCCTTTTGCAACAGGTACAGACTCAAATAGAGTTACGACGCTCCCAACATTGGGTTTAATTTACTTTGATAAGAGTTTTTGTTTGAATAGGAAGCTTCTAGTATGCGTTGCTTGTTTTCATCAGAAAGTTCCGTATAGGTTTGAGAAATACCTATTGACATTTTGGGAAAATGTGACAAACGTTTCACGCTAAGATTAGCGTCACTTTGGCATTTCATATAAATGGAAATTGGGGTTTTGTTTTCTGTTTTAAAACCATGTTGTTAGCTTGAATTTTGTTGGCATTCAAACGACAGCAATATTGATATTTCCAGCATCTCTCGGCAGTTAAACTTAAAACAGCGTTCAGTAACTTGTCATCCATGTAAAACGTTTCAAGGGCATAAATGTTAACGCAAGTACTGTATGCTTTTTCTTTGCGAGCAGTTAATTATTTAAAAAATAGCACGTTGAGATTTTTCGTTCTTGAACTGGAGAGGATAGGATTTTAAGATTTTGTTTTGTGGTTTGGCACGAAAAAATTGACAAGGCTTTTAACCTAACATGTGCTTGTAAGATGAACTTTTAAAAACTGAAACTGTGCTAAATCCTCCGAACATTGGTAAGTAACACATTAAACTGCATCATTCTAAGCCTTGACAAAGCACAATTGTGTAAAAATTTAATCTCTGATAACAGACTTTCTCTTGGACGCTCAATTCCTCCCTCGCTGAGAGGGCTGGAGCCGAAAAATTGGATTCTGATGACGTAGTGCTATGACGTAGCTCTACGGATATCCGTGTGAGTCTTTCATTGGTTTATGCCGGATTTGAAATTTCGCGCGAAAATAACAACCAATCAGAGACAATTTACGGATTTTTGTAAAACATCGTCATGTATGGATCTTTTTGGGTCCAGTCTCAGAAATGGAGTCCTAAACGTGTTTTGAGCGAGGGAAGAACTGAGCGCTGGAAGAGATATCTCTGCTTGCCAGACTAACTTAATCTAAACTGCTTGCTTGTTTGTAAACCCAAGTTAAACTTAATTTATATAACACATTTGTAATAACCAGTAATCATTAAAAACACTATTCAATTTAAAACCCGTGGTATGGTATCATTTATCTATCTTAGGAAGAAAACACACTTTCCGGTCTTATTAGAGACGAAGAGAAAATGGCGGCAAAGTTTGCCTGTGAACGCATGGCTCAGATATGTAAAGATGACGCAAACTTCAAACCATCTACGGTAGTACACATTAAATTTTTTGTTTTGTTTTGATTTCTGTTACGAAGAGAATTTTGAGACAGCAGCAAATTGAATGGGTTTGTTCTTTCCAAGCGAGTGGCTCCGAATCCAGTAAACTTGGAACGTCAAGTAAAGTATTTTTACAAAAGCAAAAAAAGTTAAAGCATGTCAAGTTTTTCTCGTAGAAGTTTTCATTTGGACGGAATAAGGCCGGAAAAGAAAGGAATAAAGAGCTAAGCTTTTTAATTTGATGCTAACTTGCATACCCTGACCAAATGAAAACACTTGTGTCATTTCCAGAGTCGCACGCTTGCTACGAGCACACCCGCTCATTTAATCGCTTTGTCGGAGGCTTTGAGGTCTTGTTCACACGATCGTATTCGTTTCGTCGTCACCCGTTCACACTAAAACACGCGAAGAGCAGACTTAACGACATAAGATGCACGGGAAATCTCCCAGTGCAACACACGACCAAAGGACCGTGTCTCTCGCCAGTTTGGTTACAGCCAGTACGAAGTTAAATGGAGCTCTTCTTTTAGCAGGGAGTTTTAGAAAGCGTTTCAAAGAATTTTTTTGTGCTTTGCTTAAGTGGTGTTTCCATGGCAATCTTTCTCAGAGCTTCTGCTTCTAGTTCAGTTGAGGCCCTCTCTCTGTCACGCAACGCTTTGCTCTTGGGCATTGCGTTGCGTGACAGAGGGAAAGGCAGAACTGGGCTAAAAGGCGTCGTTTTGTTGCAAATGCTTTGGCTTGCTTTTCAAGTGATCTCTCTAGGAAAACAAGTAAATTTCGCTATAAGTAAATAAATGCTGAAAAAAATAATAAAAAGTGTTGGAAATAAATCCTTTAAAAGGGAAAACTTAACTCATAAAACATAAAAAGCTACATCTTTTTATCATAAACACTTTTTTTTCCGAAAGATCTTGTAATCAACAGAATTTTTGCGTCGCTTATTTTATGTTTAAAAATTCCAAACGCCAATTGAAATGTTAAACACAATACTTTTGATATATTATTTATTATATGACTGCAATCGCCACCTTATTAGCAGCCTTGTGGGGTTTTTTTCCTAACTAGTCAACATCGAACACCTATGGAACTGTAATCCCTTATTTGGCTGAAATATCCAAAAATCTAATTTCTTTATTATCAAACTCCTCGTACACCAAAATATACTTTTCAAGTTCGTTTGCGCTTGCTATCGGATCTCAGGTATACGGTAAGTTGAGAATAACTTTCTAAGGTTTTATCAAGGGTGGTTTCGCTATGAATATTTTCTTCTTCTTCTTCTTCTTCTTCTTCTTCTTCTTCTTCTTCTTCTTCTTCTTCTTCTTCTTCTTCTTCTTCTTCTTCTTCTTCTTCTTCTTCTTCTTCTTCTTCTTCTTCTTCTTTTT
>Ga0126338_10003152_pt1 | contig 11514 bp, 13 predicted proteins | sample OrbCmetagenome_2_FD_92529 | JGI IMG/M metagenome (GOLD analysis project Ga0126338, IMG submission 92529) | Coral microbial communities from Petempiche,Puerto Morelos, Mexico - Orbicella C C metagenome | ecosystem: Host-associated > Invertebrates > Cnidaria > Coral | place: Petempiche,Puerto... | reverse complement strand
TTTTCCACGTATTGTTTTAGCTTTTGTGACTAATTTTGTAGCCTTGCCTGATGTCAAGGCAACAGTCATGGCAACTGAATTCAAAACAAAACCCAGGAAAGTGATTGTCTGTCTTGGTTCAAAAACAGATTTCTCTTGGTTCAAAATGAACCCAAGATCTCCAAAAAGGTTGGTGGTGGCAGCAACATTAGTGTCACAATCTGCAAAGGTGCCTCCTTGAAGGTATGAGTCATCAATGTAACCCACATTTTCAAATCCTTGGGATTGTAGCGTAGCATGAGCAGGTTTAAGTATTTTAGTAAGCACCCTAGATGGACTACTTCAACCATTTGGAAGGCAGGTATATTCGAAAAGTTGGTTTTTCCAAATGAATCTCAGATATTTCCGGTGATTTACATTGACTGGCACTAAATAATAAGCATCTTTTAAGTCAATGATAGCCATAAAGCAATTTGGGGTTATTAGAGTGATAGCATTCTTAAGATTCTCCATCTTGAAATGGTGATATTGTATTGATTGATTCAGTTGTTTGAGTTTCAGAGTAAGGCGGTGAGAGCTATCTTTCTTTGGGCATATGAAAACAATAGAAATGTACTCTCCAGTTGAGTGTGTGGTCTTCTCAATGATCCCCCTTTCAAGAAAACATTCAGTTTGTTGATCAATGATTTCTACCTCCAATGGATTCAAATTGTACTGGCTGGGTATAAAACACTGAGTGGGTTGCTCATTTAAGTCAATTGTGACCCCTCTAATAGCATCAAGGATTCTTTGATCTGAGGTGATGGTTTGCCATTTTGAAAGAAAATTTTTCAATCCACCTGCTGTGCATGGATCGAATGTATAGAGTGGGATGCTCACCTGGCTTCCCAATTGATCAGGAGCTACTTTGTGTGTTCCACACAGGTGCCTTTGTGTGTTTTGAATTTTGAAGGTGGTTTCCTCTGTTGTCTTTGGCCTTGGAACAAAAAATGATTTTGACGATTTGGATATGATCCTTGTCTCTTGAAATTATTGGATCCATGTTTGGAAAATGTGCCATGCTTTGAATTAGATACTTGCTGGCTGACCTTGTTGGTTTTGCTGATTTCCTTGACTGCCTTGGGCAGGTCATCTCCAAATAAAAATTTTGATATTGGAGTTTGAGAGCTGCAAAGTTGTTTATAGTGTTTATTAAGATCTGGTCTGATCAGCTCTCGTCTGATAAGGTTGGCTTCATAAACAGAATGTGAAATAAGAGTCAATGAATCCAAAGTAAACCAGAGGAAACATGATACATCTTCCTTGCTGATATTTTGAGGTTTACTTTTCAAAGCCAAGAGTTTGTCTGTCAAACTAATGATTGGATGCAGGGCTCGAAATTGCGACTCACTGGTCGCCAATGTGACCAAAAATTGAGCACTGGCGACTAAATTTTCAGAACTGGTCGCCAGCTGGTGACTCGCGTTTTGTCCGATGACTAAAGAAAACCATGACACAACTTTTGTTTTTAAATCTTTATAGTAGGAAATCCATTGGATATGGTAGCTAGTATACAACTCACCTTTCCGTCCCCAGTAAAATAATGTCTGAATATTACACGATAATCGAAAAAATTGAATGTATTTCAACAGGTTGATACTGCGTTCATGGCATGCCATATTGTTTCAAACTGGCATCGCAGGCGCACTTCAACGCCATGTGCTTTTCATTTGCCGCGAAAATGGCGGCAGATACCAATCAGTTACAGATTTACGTAAGTGAAAGGTGTCGAGGCAAGCAAGTACAAAATAAAGAACGGCATTTCGAAGAAGTAGCAAAGGGAAAATACGCAAGGACCCGTGTTTGTCTCACAATGAAAACCACGCTCTTAAAACGTTTTATACTCCGCTTCATTTAAAATGACTGTGGAGACAACCATCATCTTCGGAGCAGAGACATATCACCTGAGAACAATGGTAGCTTTATAACTAAGTGTTACTTGTGTTGTTTCTAATTGTTTTCGCTCTTCAATTGTGACTTTTCTTGCATGCAAAGTAACGCATAAAATCGAGTTCTTGTGTAAGTTATATATAAAATAAGTTGGCGACCAAAATTTTTCCGTTAGTCACCAGCTGGCTCCCGAACGAAAAAGTTAATTTCGAGCCCTGGGATGCATGCTCTCGAGCATGCTAGTTTTGATCTTTTGCATTTTTAAATCTCTTGATTTTGAGCTGGATCTCATTTTTGCCCAAATTTCAGGGTTGACTCTTGTACTTACTAAGTTTTCACAATTCTGAGGTCTGTAGTATTTTCCCAGCTTTTCTTTAGCGTTGTCCTCTGACAACATTGTTATGACCATTTTGTTGACAAGATTTGCTAACTGTGAGCTAACTGAATCACTCCCAGCTCCTTCTGAGTCATAAATCTTTGACAGTGCAGCAAGAACATCGTCCTCATCTTCTGCTGGTTTTTCTGGCGTCTTGTCCTCACTGACAAGCTTTCCGTACGCCTTGTCCACGTCGACTGACTCGATCTCGTCATCAATCTTGTGCTCATCAGCATCTGATTCACTGAGGTCATCTCTTTTCCTCTTCCAGGATGTACTGCTCCCAGAAGAGTGCATAAATTCTTTCACAGTCAATACCATATCAGTAATCGCTGTCCCTAACGAGGCTAGAGATGCTGTTTGTTGTTCTTGGAGTGTTTTAAGGCCTTCTATGACCACCTCATGTTGAGTGTGCGAATGAGCACGTGGTTTGCTTGTAGCAGAAACATTTGGCAACGTCACCTTTCGTTTGGAACTGCTCCCTTTTGAAACCTGTGGTTTGGGTACAGTTTTTTCCCTCTGCAGCTCACCCAGTGGGTCAAGCGATTCAGCACAGGTTAAATCCTCCAAATCTTCTGAATGAAAAACGTTGTCTTCGTTCTCATCTGCCATTTTGAACCCTCAGCGTGGAGCCATACAAAACACCATGTGTTTGTTGTTGAATGAAGGAAAACAGGAGAAAACCGTGGTTTTCTGTGAACCCAGTGATAGCTGAGGTCAGATTTTGTGCTTTCCAAGTGTCTGTTGAGCAAAAATTTCCAATTTTTGCTAATGTTTTGAACAGTTAAATTCGTACACATTTTCTCTCTAAGCGGGAAAGGACATACATTGAATACTGGGATTAGATGGTGCAATCTCATGGGATCCTTACACTGAGGATGATGGGATAGAATGACTGGTCATGTGCTAAGGACTGTGGTTGAAGTATATATGAACATTTATACTTTCAGTTCTACATGACTTACAATGTCTGGAACTTACCATTACCATAAAGGAAAGGGTTCCTGTAAGAACCTTCAGACATCCTTTCCTGAGTGGTTTGTTGTACCCCCAGAGAACTTTGCATTGATGGGTAAACCCCTGTTTCATGATAGGCAGAACCTTGATTCCATGGTGGATAAAACCCTGTATCCATACTGGATGAGGGAGGCATGCCTGAATTGGCTCTGTTACCAAGCATGAGTTGAAATAACTTTAATTCATGCTCAAGGGACTTTTCCATTTCATCCCTTGTGAAGCTGATAGTTTCTTTTGTGGGGTCATCTCTTACAGCCTATTGGATGAGTTTCATCACTTCTTGGGTGGTGTCAAGTTTATGTTTAGCAGATTTCCCTTTCTTCACAGACCTTTTGGGAACAAATAGCTCAAATTCATCCTCAACTTTGTCAGCAGTGTTGCCATAAAGAGAACTTCCAGAGGTACATGGAGGCGATGATGAAGATGTTGATGGTTCAAAGCACGTTCTGGTTGGCATGAGTCCCTTGTTTTCACCACTTCAAACAAGGTATTAAACCACTGGCCGAACCTACAGTCTTCTTGGTACCTCTTCAGTCCTTCTGAGTTAGGGGAGCTTGTTTACACTGGCTGACACACTTCTTGAACTTGGTTCTTGTTAAGTACTGAAGCTTAAATAAACACAACAAATACAATGCTACATCGAGCACATAGCAGACATAATCCGAGAGCACATAGATCTGACGTAACAGAACATAAACGAGGCTACTGACGTACCCAGACTCTTACGCGGCGGGAGAACAAAATACACCACATATCTCACTTCCTAGTGAACCCCACAAACATACCAATGGCTGAAGATTTTGAAAAGAACCATAGCTCAACAAGGGTTATCATTGACTGCACAGAAATAAGGTGCCAAATGCCTAGCAGTTTACACCTGAATGGTGAGCTTTTTAGTAACTGTAAGCACCATTCAACCCTAAAGGGCTTTATTGGCATTTCTCCAGCAGGTACTATAACTTTCATTAGTCAGCTTTACACAGGAAGTATTTTGGACAGAGAAATAGTTGTAAGAAGTGGACTGTTGGACTTGCCCCTCAACAAAAATGATTCAGTCATGGCAGACAAAGGCTTCACTATACAAGATTTGTTGCCCTTGGGAGTTTCTTTAAACATTCCTCCCTTTCTTGGAAGTTCAGCGTAAATGCCTGCCGAAGATGTTGTTTTGACACAAGAAATAGAAAGCCTGCATATACATGTGGAAAAAGCAATAAATAAAGTTAAGAATTTTCACATTTGGGACAGAGTCATGCCTCTCCACCAGTTTGAAGTGGTCAATCAGATGTGGACAGTTTGTGTAATTTTATGCAATGCCCAATCAAGTATCATTTCTGTATGAATCCAGACTTCACACGATTTGAAATGTTATTATATGAACTGCTTGACTACATACTGCTATACCTTAACCTACCAGATTAAAAAATAGTAAAGGTAAGAGAAAGTCTGCATACCAACCAAGTGGCTTATCCTGGTTTCAATAGAATGAAGCGACTAGGAACATTTCTACACCCCTCTAGATGGGATGCCAGTCCCCAGCATTAAATTCCCCAGTAGCCATTTGTACATCTGGGTGGAGAGAGGTACTCTGAATGTAAAGTAAAGTAGTTGAAGACAGAAAAAAGACTAACTTGTTGGTTTCATATGATAATGAGGTGTGCCACTGTAAACAGGAGATTTGCAATATATTTGCTGACATCAAAACTGGTTTCTGAAACTTTTGCATCTAGCTTCATTCAAGATTATTCCTTTGACAAAATTTACCTAATTATACTTGTGGGCCATTACATTTCAATTAAGAAAAAGAAAACAAGAATAAATACTTGTAATGTAGTATAAATACCTGATTTAGTATATACATGTACTTTATATTTCGAGGCAGGTGGTTGCTTCTCCTACCAGAGTGATGACGAATATTTATGTAAGTATGTAATTAGTTGGGTTCTTAATTAAGTCAACAAAATTAATATAGTGTATCTGTATGTAAAATGATACAGTTTCATTTAGATCACACTTCAACACCCCGTGTTTTCTCATGAAAACAACAGAGTTTTCTTATGAAATGAAACAATAGCAATGAGTAGGAAATGAACAGAAAAAAAACATGGGCTGGAAAAAAATTACACTTGTTATGTTTTTCATTTTTGGTGAATCATCAACACCGGAACTCTCTTCAATGTTCAAAAAATGAAAGTTAATGCCTTAATACAGTGGTATCAAGATTTCCTGTACTTATGATTTCTCAAACCTCTCCATAGGTATTGTCCTTGCCTCAGTCCAATGTTGCAATTTAACCCCAAACTTATTGAATTTCTCAAGCTAATTTTAATTCCCTTGGAGCTTCTAGAATTTTGGATTCCACTGTACTTTTAGAAACAAACCCTGCTAGTGAAAAGGAAAACATTAGAGAAAGCCCTAACCAATCCTTAATGGCTTGTTGGTGAAATTTGAAAATCTACTGCTGCATAACTCATGAAATGTTCAAAATAATACTGAATAAGTTTATTCCTTAGATCTTGCCAAAAGACTGGGTCAAAGGCAATTCTCCCTACAGAGTCCTTCACTGGTGTTAGCAATAAAGTCACACCACTTTGCAGCAGCGATGCCCATTTGTCCATACACTTGGGCACAAATACAATGTAATATCCATGGTTCCTCTTTAGTCTACACGGACTGGCACTGATCTTCTCCATAAAAAAATCTGGGTCGGAGCAGGCATCCAATGGTGTCACATGAAATTTAGTATGTGGACCTTTCACTTCTGCTAAACTGAAGCACAAAGAACATCCAAAATCAACAACTTTGGCATCTGGTGTGGCACCAAGCACCAGGAAGTTTTTTGACACAACAAGGCCACTTCTTAGAACTGCAACAGGTGTTTTCCTGTTGAACATAAATTTTTCATATTCTCGTAGGGCAACAGGTTCGTATTAATGCCATGTTCCACATATTTCAATGTAAAGGGTTTGGGATGCATGAGTGGCTGTGCAAGGTTTGCATGGTTTCTCTGCCTTTTTGCAATTAGCTGAAAGCTTGATGCAGTGAAACAGTATGTTCACTCTTTTATTCAGTGGAGCCTGCTTGATCATAAGTGCTATTTTCAATAGCATGAATTTTGTCTTCATCCACAGTTAGATTTGTCAGGAGAGACTTCTCTGCATCGGTAAGGGCTTGTGGAACAACCATTTCAGCTTCACTGGACAGAGGAAATTGTAGAAAAAGATCAGTGTTTAGAAAAGCAACATTATTTCTGGGAACAGCTGTTAATTCAGCTTTGGGAGAAAAGTTTGATTCTGTGAATGATGTCTGATACCTCAAATATGAACCAACAGCAACACAGGTACAACTAGAGTGTAAAACATCTCCCTTTATTATGCACAAAGCAAGCTTCAATTGATGAGGAGGGTCATTTTTCTGAAGGCTGTGATAACACTTCGCTTTAAATTAAAAGCACTGCTGGTCACTGGCTGCCAATATTTCATGGAGCTATTCGTCCTCTAGAAATGTCTTCACTTTTTGAAGAGTTGTCAGCACCGAATGATGATCTTTATTGCCAATAATTTTGCTAGGTCTTGCGATGTACTCATTCATTTCTCCTCTGGTGAACACTGGCATTTTGGAGAGCAAAGTACCCCACCCATCAGTTGGGTAATTGATTGCACTCGTGGTCTCATCACCTTGTGAGTGCGACACATCCTTGCTAGTTTGTTGCTGCTTTCTTTTTGTGTAAAGCCTGCTTGGATCTGGATCTGGATCCAGGATATTCTTTGCTCAACCCTAAAGAATAGAAGAATTATGGTGTACTATGGAAAACAAAACGGTATGTGAAAAACAATGACTTAAATGAAAGGTAAATATAAGCAAAATGAACCAAAATATTTATCACCTTTTCACAAGTTCTGCTTTCATTTTTAAGCCTTTCCCTGGGTCACCTCTGCACTGTAACCAAAATCTGAGTTCTTCATTTTTCAATTCAGTCTGTTTCTGTCCATCTAGTGAAGCTCCTGGTATTTCTTCTGTAAGAACAACTACACTTCTCGAAGTTCCTGGTATCGCCGCCATGCTTGATGATACTACAAGGCCTTTCTAGCCTCACTTTGATGTTTATAGTTACCATTTCACCTAAGCGCCCGCCATCTATGAAAGTTGTGTACGATGATTGTTGGTGGCAGTGCCTTCTTTTCTATTCATCAATGAGATTACTTATGGAAAGAGTTGAAAGATTAAATTTTTTCCAAAACTAGTGGGAAGGATTGCAAAGATATCTTTGCTATTATCCATATTTTCTATGGAATGCTTCTGTTCTTCGCGAAGGCACTCCATGTGGGGAAAATCTTCTAGCGTGGATATTATCATAGATTTGAACGCCCCATCACTTGTTGAAAGGTCTCTGACTGCTCTAATCACATTTCTCATCTCATTAGTAATGCTTGAGTGTTGACAAAACCTGTCAAAATTGACCAACCAGGGGGTATACCAGATCCTGTTATAGCGGGTCGACCTTTTGTTAAGTTTGCCCACAGCTGTTCTATTTTTTTCATGTTGCACCCCAAGTAACTTAAGCCTGGAAGAGGTTAGAATTATGCCACTTCAAAAATTATCACTATATACTGAAAAACCATTGACAAAAAACTATATAGGCCTTAAAATATATCTTTAAAGATGTGTTAACAAGGACAAATTTTATGCAGATTTCTAAGAAAAATGGTGTTTCATTATTCTCACTCATTATTTTCTAAACCATTACAGGAACTTGCACAACACAACAAGCACAGTCAAATTTGGTTGGTAACTTACGAGGAGTGGATATAACACAAGAAGAAACAAAGCACCTTACAAAATAAATAGAAAAAACGTAAAGTAGAAACAATGGTGATACAAACACCACAGAAAGTCCAGTGTGCCCATGTTGGGCCTTGTATAGCGCTTCTTACTGTTCTGCTGCTGACATCACTGCCTTTCTTTCTGTTTCTTTCCTATTAGCTGGGACTCTAGCACTTCGTATTTTCTTGTTGTCCTCATTGTCCGAGGCAATATATTGGGATTTGTATTCTTGGACTGCTTCCCAGCTGACCTCACTTGGGTCTGTGAGCTACTTGATAAGCTTCTGTCTCTTGTGCAACAGCGATTTGGCTTGGGCCACCTTCTTGCGATCCTTCTGGGCACTTGCATCTTTGATTTTTCCAACTTATTTTTTGAGCTTGGCCTTGAATATGAACTGTTTCTGGTTACGTTTAAATTTGAACTTCTCTACCTGTAGATCAAGTATTTTTGTTTATCCTAGAGTTCTTTGCCCTTGTGTTCCAAACAGGTTTTGAGATATGTTTTAAACAGAGAGTTCACTGTGTCAAATCCTTACGATGTAGGAGGATCTGTTGCTGAATTGCTGTTAGTATCTCGTTCTTCTTGAATTTTGTCCGATCGGCTTCCAGGCATGGTTTATAAAGCAAACAGGACGAAAGGAGAATACAGCAAAGCTCTACTGGCAATGCAAGAAGTGAAAGTAGCGTACTGCTACCAAACTATTTACCAGGACATGTTATGACACCTTACTCCCGTACTCCCATGTGGTATGGAATAATGCATACTTGAAAAGTGTTATGTAATAGTAATTTAAATGAAGGTGAGATAGCACACAAAGTGTGAGCACTAATGTTCCGTAATAAACTCCTATAGAGAATACATTTTTTTATAGTACCACCTTAAAGAACTGCTATATCCCAGCAGTAGCTGAAGGGATGCAAGTAACGGAGGACAAACCATATAGGCCATGATGCATCACGTCCAACTATATTATCAATGTGTGGAGGTCGTGGTTTCTTCTGCCTCTTTTTGTTGGACAGCATTAAAACTAATACATGGGTAGCTGCTACTCGTTTCTTGTAAACAGATTTCTCAAATAGCCCTTTGGCTCATTGGCCATTGCTCGCAGTGACCCCTTAACCAGTCTCAACACTGCAGGACTTACAACTTTAGGATTAAGATTTACCAACTCTGCTTCACAGGTCTGCTTCATCATATGAGCTTGTTGTAGAAGAGTTTGAAACTCAACTACATTCCAGTTCACACTTTCCAAGGCTTCTTCTGCAGTGCTTGGATTTGTGAGCTTTTTTGCAGTATTCCTCTGCAGCTAAATTGAGGCCATTATCAAGAAACTCAACATCCTTGTGTAGCCGATCTAACTATGACCTTTATGCCACTTCAAGGTTACCATAACTTACACAGTCTGCCAAGTCAGTTACCAAATTAACTCTACCATCACACTCCTGCAATTTCTGTAACTTCCCATCACCCAGATCTATGTCCCCATTCCAAACACCTTTCATTGACTCCATTAGTGCCTCTTTGAGGTCTGTGGAATCAAGCTTGAGCCAGTAACACCCATTTGGGTCTGCTTCTTTCAGCATTTCAAATGCAACCTCCTCGACACAAGCAATATAAAATTCCAAACATAAGCTAAAATCAAAACATCAGACAAAAGTATGATTGCCAAGTTCCTGGTGAGACAATCACGCCAGTTTGGCCGCGGGAGATCTGAGGCTTAGTTAGGCAAAATCCAAGATGGCGGATCAATGTGAAGCCAATGAAGGCGAACTAATTATTTCAATAAAAGAGGCACTGAACTGTGAGAAATCAAAGTTTGAGCGACAAATTTCAAATGCATATAAGCTAAAGGATTTAGACAATGCATTTCAAGAGTTAAATAAGCTAGCTGAAGCGGTTGTGAAAGGGAAGTTTGGCGGTCTTCCTGAGAGACCCAAATACAGCATCGGTGAGCTATATCCCATGCTACAACGAAGCATGATCCGCATGAAAACTGCAATTTTTCGCTGTTTAAGTTCAAAGACGAGTAAGGTACATCCCTGGATGGTTTGCTTTGACCTTCCCATGCCATAGGAGGTCTTCAATCTCTTGGGTAAGGAGATTCTTGGTAGAACAAGATATGGGGTAGAGGTTGAAGAGAAACCAGGATCAGTGGCTATAATGTTTTCAAGCCTGAGAAGATTATGTAACCTGTTCGACCAATTTGAAGATTGTGGTGAATTTAAAAAGCAACTTGGTGAGGGAAAAGGAGAAGCAAAGCTTATTGTAAATAATGAGAAGAAGGGAACAATGACGTACATTGTTAAAGAGGAGCTTTTAAGGGCTAAATTTTATTATGGATATTGGAATTCCTATGGCATCAGCCAACATTGAAATAATAGACACAATACTAACCACACTTGGAATTGCTTAATCATTTCCCTTTAATGATTTGAGAGACAAAGGTCTCAACAGTCCATTATATTTTAGTTTACAATATACTTGCATCTTGAAATTCATGTTTAGAAATGACAATATCGTTTGAACTGACACTACAACTACAAGTTGAGTTAACATGAATACCCAACTGATTTGCAAGTTCAGTGTGTATTTGAATAGAGCTGGCATTCATCAGAATTATATATCCAGTAATGATCAAAATGTTGTAACTTTAATTGGATATGACAAGGCTGTGCTCCAAGAAAAAATAATTGAGAGCCCTTGGCCATTAACATTTAAACTATCCAATCCCTTAAGGGTTAATACCCTACATTGCTATACAGTTTAACTTCAGTCATCCTTATATTTTAAATGTTAAGTTTTCTGGGGCAAACAGGTGTCACTAGAGTACAGCCTTGCGTCATCAAAAACTATAGAGATAACATTCTACATCCAGCTTACATACTAAACTCACTAAGATCAGTACCTTAAACACTCTTGTGTTGGTTTACCATCGCTTACAGATTTCTTGATCTCCTCCATGAGTTTATGTCCACAGAAAAAGCACTGTTCAGTTTCAGCTTCTTTAGACAGGCCACAGTAGCAGTAATGCTGGGGATCCGTACGGATGCGGGTGGGTATGAGAGTGTCATGTGACTGATGATAGGCTAATAATGAGGGTTGCTTGATGGGGAGCCATAGCTTGCTAATGTGGTCATGCCTAAAAACCTGATACCAACATTGTTTGTACTGGCTGTTTCTGGCAAAGCTTGCAATTTGCACGTGTTTAGCTTCCCTGCCCTGCATTGTATTGATACCCAACCCTGTCCCATATTTGTCAAACATTTGCTTTAATAATAATAATAATAATAATAATAATAATAATAATAATAATAATAATAATAATAATCAATATTTAAACAGGGTGACCCCTTCAGTCGCAGGACTGGTATCAACGGGGGCCCTGTATAACG
>Ga0126338_10003150_pt1 | contig 11518 bp, 3 predicted proteins | sample OrbCmetagenome_2_FD_92529 | JGI IMG/M metagenome (GOLD analysis project Ga0126338, IMG submission 92529) | Coral microbial communities from Petempiche,Puerto Morelos, Mexico - Orbicella C C metagenome | ecosystem: Host-associated > Invertebrates > Cnidaria > Coral | place: Petempiche,Puerto... | reverse complement strand
TATACATATTGCGTGGCCATATATTACAAAAAGGATGTGCGAGCGGGAATGCCTTCATTCGGAAAGAAAAGTTCTGAGCCCAGGTTTTAAGGAAAGTGAAGACACTGAAAGCTTTGAAAGAAACTATCAGGTGTGTTTACTGGCCATGTCTCGAATATGGGAATGAAAAATCTTTTTCTTTCAATGATACGTGGACAAAAGGAAACAAAACGGTAAACAGTTTACGGAACGAAACGTTATAATCATTAATTTTGTGCTTACTTATCTGCTACCCATTGAATCCTTTTGTGATATTAGATGCGATATCTATTTTTAAAAAGTCTCTGTGTTAATAATTTAATTAATTATTAATTTAACAAATTAATAATTAACGCAGAAACGTCTTTAAAAAGTAGGCGGGATCGGGATTTCCAGGCAAAAAAGGGCGGGATAGCGGGATTAACAGGAAAAACTGGGCGGGAAAGCGGGATCTGAGGACCCTACTGTGGACCCTCTAAAAACACTATAAAATGTTCGGCTTCCTTCTGAAAGCGTCACTTGTTAAAAACCAAATGAAATATCATCTAAACTGTTGGTCTTCGGCCATCGTAGCTTGATTAAAAATGTAAAACAAACAGCTTTTCGCTGACATTTCAAGGCCCTTTCGGTCCTTTCGAAACATGATCACTGATCACTCTTCTGCTATTAAAACAACCGGTCACAACATCAGATGGGACCATTTTAACATTTTGGCGTCTGCAAGACTGACTACCATTGTAAGGTTAAGGAGACCTTGTTTATTCAGGAGTTACAGTCAGCATTGAATGCCAATGTCGGCAGTGAAAAGCTTTTACTTTATTTTAGGCAAGTTTTTCCATTGTGTCACTTTACAAACAGTTTCCGTTTGAAACGTCTTGAATTTCTACTGCGGATGTTTTCTGTCTAGGTTCCAGACCCCCATTGATACAGCATAACTAGCTTCCAAAAATTTTAACGGTTATACTTTTGAAAATGTATGTTGACTAGCATACGAAACGTCAAGTTCATAAAATGCATGTTTTTTAAAATGTTCATCACCGCTGTTTGTTTTATATTTTCATCAAATGAAACATGTTCAGGTTTGTTAAAACTTGACGCCACTCATTAAAGACCCATGCACAAGAGGTTTCTTTCCCAGGGGAGGGGCGGCGGCCCGCTTCCCAAAACCCTTGCCCTATTTATGACCAAAATCTGCGATATCCCCTGCACTATTTATGACCTGACCAAAAATTCGAAACCCTATTTATGACCTAACGCTTAAATCCAAACCCTGTTTCAGACCTGCGTTATAATAAGTTCCCTGGCTCAGACCAATGTTAAATTACCGTAAACATAATTTGTGAAGGGCTTTTGCTGATTTTCTTTTCAATAAGATAATGACGAAAAAGTGGCTTCTTTTTCAAAACATACCCATATCAAGGCTAGAGTGCAAAAACCATACCCTATTTATGACCAAAATGGCTGAAAAACCCTATCCCTGGCTTGGGACCGCACATACCTATATAGCCCATATAAGAGAGTAACCCCCCCCCCCGGTCTCTTTTGACAGCGGTATCGGAGCGGCGGCATCCATTCATGATTCGAGATGTTGAGCGATGTGCTGTCAATCAGAGGACTAGCCATGGAGATGTCTTACCTTGTAGAGTGATAAGCGTATTTTCAAATTGTGGAACCTTTTCCATTTACAGCCGAATAGCAAACGTCACTTCCTCTGGCGAAAATTAAAAAACTGGCTGTTGAAAGTCTGCAATTAGAACATGTTGATTTGCGGGAAAGCAAGAGACGAAAAAAAAAGTACGTTTGCATTGCAAAAGTGGTCTTTGACTGATTCGTGACGCCCTGTCAGGGGGGGATTTTTAAATCCCTTATCACTAAAATTACCGAGACTGTTATACCCAAAATTACTTATCTTTGGAATTTGACAATAGGTGGCAATTTTAAAGTATAAAGCGACCCGTTTCTTAATAGATAACCTAACACTGCATAATTATACGAAAGCTCCACGGTTTTATATGACATTACCTTAGAATATTCTTCTCTCTGGTCAGCGGCTGACCGAATAAAAGAACCTGGGAGCAAATCTTGGACATCTGACCCACCTTGCTTGAATTTGGATTGATAAATGACCTGTTACTGTTCGTTACTGGTCGCCGATGATGCAAATCCTCGGCAAAAGTGAGCAAACGTGTGACAATTGAGAAATCAAAGCTCTTTTTTGTTATCCCTAAAACTATCTCAGTTATCCCTTATCCCTATAATTATTTTGTCAGTTATTCCTTATCCCTAAAATTATTTTGCCAGTTATCACTTATCCCTAAAACCCCTAAGAGGGCCTCATTCGTGTGTAGAATTAATTCTGAAAGGCTATTGGAAATTCTTGTACAAGCCGCAGAACGCGTACTTATTATATTCCGGCCGGAAAAAAACGTACACTCGAGAATTTTTGAGAGAATTTTAAGGTTCTTATTGTCAACTGCATTTTGGGTTTACATAAATTTTTCTCGAGCGTCTGCATCAGGTTATTTAAAAATGATGTACCTACTCATAAAATGTAAACAGGTAGCGGCCATTTTCTATTTCTAAATAAATCCAACAAAAGCAATGATACTTCATGACCGTGTATACAAAGCCCTAATCGAAACGATCACACAACAAGGTAGAACATGGATTCTACGATCAGCATTTTACTAAGATTGGAGTCAAAATCACTGAACAATGTAAAACATAAAAACAAGCAATGCTATTGCTTCCTACTGGGCATGAGCTATCCAAGACGATAGACAAGACTGTTCGGGAAAACACATACAAAATTACTGAAAAACCTCTTCTGATGAATGGCTCATACACAGTTGAAAGTGTAATGAGCCTGGCAAACACACGTTTAAAGGAAACATGTACAGAACACAAAGCTTTTATTGTGAAATGCCCTTCTTTGAGAGCCATGTACCGCACATGGGCCACATGCTTGTTTTTTGTTTTTTGTTTTCTGTTTTTGTTTTTTGGCTTGTTTGTTTGTACGTTTTCTTTCTCAACTCTTAACATCATAACATAACACCTTTTGATATCTGAGTCAGAGTTTAACCTCGTTCCCAGGGGGCGGTAACGAGGTTGCTCGGAGTATAATTTTGTAAGACGGAAGCAAAGCGTTGTATTCTTGAAAACACAAGTTATTGGTCAAACGTTCAAAACGACTAGTTTGCTGCATGTAGTTATTCTATCTTCTTACAACTGCAATGAGTGAGCGTTAGAAAAGCACTGTTAAGGCGGGGGTACATGTACCTAAAAATTCTGTAAAAGATCGATTTTTTGTTTTAACCGGAATTTGAATCTTAAGGTATTAATGTTTTATTATGAGAAACATTTCTGCTACTGTAAGTTCAAAGCTCGTTTTCTTAAAACGAGTTATTTTTGCCTTTGAGAAAAGATATGTTGAGAAGGATTTGTCCAACTGAGCTGAAATTTTCAGGATTTGTTGTTCTAAACAATTTTTGTGTTTTCAGCGTAGAACTTTTCCATCCAGTGCATTTTGTCGAAGTTATGGATTGAAACGTATGCTGGTCTATGCTTGATTTTCTGTAAAAGATTTGACTGGTCACTATTTCATGTATTTTTAACTTTCCAAAACTCTCTATGCTTAAAACAGTAAGCTATTTGTCTTCTTTTAAAAAATGTAAAAAATTATTCATTTTGATCAGTTCTTGTAGGAGTTCAGCCCTGGCATTCCCCAACAGGTGGAAGATTTAATTTAGTCAGTGTCAGGTTACAATACAGTTCTAAAGTACAAAAACAAATTTTCATAATCTTTGGTCTTTAAGCTTTCTGAAATTGTATACTTTGCCATGGTTTGGAACTAAATCTAAACCATGAAAACGGGTTTGAAAAAACGGTGTGTTTTTAGGTTGACCCCCGCCTTAATAAAGTGAATAAAGTAAAGTAATTGTCCAACATTCTAAAACTGTGCTACCATAACATGCTGTAGTCAGGAAAGAAGTTCAGCCCGCTTTACTTCTCTTCATTTGTATTTCTTCCCTCGCTGAAGCTGTTCTCACCACTTGTACCCTGCCTTGGATTCACGTAATAGGCTTGAATTGGAACTGATTCACCAGAAGGCATGCTGTAGGAGACTGGGGCAGGGTGAGCAAACCTCATCATCATTTCCATCATACGTAACTCGTGTTGACGGTTTAATTCACACTGCCTCTCGTGAAACTTCATAAACGCCTCATCCCTTGATTTCTCTTCTTTGATCATCAACGCCATTCGTCTGTCGATTGTTTCGCTCATTTTCTGAATGCCCTCAGTGAGGTCACGCAACGCCTGTTCGTGGGATCTCTCCGGTTCCTCGGCCTTTCGTTTGCGTGACTTTACTTGCGTGACTTCTACTGACGAAGTTGCCTCTTTCCCTGCCATGGGTGACTTTTGAGCACTTTTATTTACAGCATTCTCTTCTAAATCACCTTCTGTGGTCGACTTGGAACTTTTAGCTTCGTTAGTTGATCGCACGTTTGTCATAGTCGTTGACTCAGGAGAGCTAACCACACCACTTTCTTCGTCGTCCGTCATATTTGTACATGTCTCAGGACGTTTACCTCTAAGAACACAGAAAGAAGGTAAGTCATCGTAACAAGAATCCAGCATTGATTCGTCTTCATTGTGAGAACATTTACTCTCGTCTCCGGAATTATCATCTTGATCAACGTCAAAGACTGTTCCAAGACGCACCAGCTCAGCGTTTGTTTGGGCGAGCACTGGGTCGAGTATTATGAGCCATTCAGGTTTTTGAATAAGGGCCATTTTCTCTCCGCTAGAGTTGATTCGGTTGTTGTATATCTTCCTCTGATTTTTCATCCACTTGTACTTGATTCGTAGCTTGCTGATGGCGGTCTCGATTAGCGGTTGATCCCTGAATTTCCGCTCACCAATCTCCTCCTTAACCTTTTCTGCGACACCATCGACAGCCAGATGTTCGTCAAAATTCTTCTTTATATTCGCGAAGATTTGCATGTTTGATGCCTTCTTTGCCGCTTTGGTCTCCAGTTGAAATAAAAAGGATTCTTTCTTGTCGACAAGAACCGTGGCAAACTGTGTTAATTCAACGTTTGACCAACGTCGCATTCGAGATTCCCTACCTTTCGACGCCATCTTGTTTGAACTATGAATTTATGCGTCTTCAGCTTGATTTACATTGGAAGACGTATAATGCATCATGACGTATTATATGTCACGAAGCATCTGGCAAATGTCCATAATGGGAGCAGAGGACAACTTTTCAGCCGTATAGAGAGTCCGGCTTTCAAGGTAAATCCAACTTTGTTATTTCAAAGGTCGTCTGATGTCTTAAATCGTCTTAGATTATGTGTTCTATACCTTGGCATTGTTCGTCTTCAAATTAACTTATTCAGCTGACTTAATTAAATATTCGGTTATTCATTCATTTAATTAGGTTGCGCCAGATTCAGTGTATTCAAAACTTTCTTTCGGACCGGTCGCTGCAAGGAGCGGCTGATTTCTTAAATCTGGCTCACTGTATTTTGCGAAACTAAACGAAACGGAACGAAACGAAACGGAACGAAACGAAACGGGACTAAACAAAACGAAACCGGCTAAAATATTTTAAACGGGTCACATAAAGGCGAAATTGTCATTATGCAAAAATAAAAGATATGTCAAGTACCACAACAAAAAAAGTCTCTGTATGATATAAAACCTGAGGTATGAATAGACAAACGACATGCAAATTTTTCTGTAACTTCCGAAATCTGTGGTTTGCGAGATGAGCTCTTCGGGACTGTTCGAAAGTCGTGACATGTATTTTCATTGTTTTCATTCTCTAATTTTCCACAGCTTGTTGCAATGATAACTTTCTGAACGCGCATAGAGAGCCAAGGAGTGCAAAACATTTTGTTTCGCAAATAATCTGTAATTTCAGGCTCGCCCTTTTTGGAGGGGCCCGAAGTAAGGCGGTGCAATCAAGATTTGTGTGCAAAGCGAGTGTCCTGAAGGGGAGGGGGAGAGGTAGCCTATGTTTTTCCCAATCAGTCCCAGTCCCATTCCTTTCTTTTCGATTTGTCATTCCCAATCCCTTTGACCCAAGGCTCAATGAACAAAATATTATTTTCTAAGTAAATCTCAACATCGGGTATATTCTTAAAATATTCTTAAAATTTCGCAAATTTCGGCCTCGAGCGTCTACCGAAAAATACCGTGTGGGGTGACATGAAATAGATCCTTTGTCTAGACTGGGTAGAGAAGGAAGTACGGAGTTAATAAGTCTTGGAAAGAGCGACTGGTAGAAATAAAATGCGATGTTGTGAAACTTGAGGAATGTGATAAAATCACGCCTCAAAATAGAAAAAAAGGTGAATCTTAAGTTTTATTGTCGGAAACTCCTGTCGTTGGTAGAATACTCTTACCTGAAATAAAAGTACTCAAAATGGTTCTTCTGGGCTGAAGAGAAAACAACTGAGAAATAAACGTCAAAAGAGAGGAAAGCATTTCCTCCTTTAATTGACTGCGCGCTGCTTTCGACTGTTTGTTTTTGAAATACTAAGTTGAAAATACTTGGTTGAGATGCATGATGTATTTATCTTATATGGCGCATTACTCCTCTGAGACGCAGAATTCGGCTGTCTAAGTGAATACAGCTAGTATGAAAAGAAACATATAATACGCGTGGATGTTTCGCGAGTTGCGCAGTATCTCTCCGAGGAAAATATATGAGCTTTGAGCCAAATTTCTGCCCGTACTATTTGTTAAACCGTGGAATAAATGATTTATTGTTCCACTTATATGATGTCCTTTTCTAGCGAGTATTTCGACTTTTAGCTGTTGAAATACATCGGAAAATCTAGCCTTTGAACAGGCTCTCTAGTCAAAAATGGCGCCGACGTCCCAGCCCTAACCCTATTCCCCCCTCGACCACAGCCGCAGCTTGTCAACAGGCTACAAAAAATCATATCGATCGCATAACACAAGGGCGCGTGCTAACGACGAAAACAAATTCAGACATGATGAACCATATAACCAAAAAGGTCCTACAATGGGCCTAAGACAAGTTTGTCACTGATTGATGTTCAACGAAAGACTGAACCTTTTTCTGGGTTTCTGTGAACTTTTACTTCGTCAAACATATATAGTCTGTATTTAGTCGCTTAGGACTGAGCGAACAAAGAGAGCTGGAGTCAAAATTTCCTGGGCCACCCAAAGAGAACATTTTGGTTAAAGACTGTTTATGTCGTTTCCTGTTTTCCTATTTCGTTTAGAACCTTTATTTTAAGCGATAACAGTGTCCATTAACTTGGTCTGGTACCATTCTCAATGGTTAAATACCAAAATGCCATAGAGTTTTAGCGGAACGAAATCTCAGTGATATAAGTTGCTGTATGCTGTTGCCTTTTCAGAACTAATAGTAACTGATGACATTTTCGTGTTCAAGAAGACATTTCAAGTTATCATTCGGAAAACAGATGTCGGCGAAAGTTCTGGGTACATCTCACTAAAGAAAACTCCAGTGTTTCTTAACACTTTAATTCTAAATTCCAAGAATCTGATGGGCTGGGCACGGTTTTCCACGGGAAAAGATATTCTACCGCAACTGGTACATTGCTTGCCGTTTTCTAAGCACTCATGAATTCCCTACTCATTGCGGTTTATGTTCCGGAGACTTAGAAACCCTTTTTGTGTTTATTTATTTGTTTGTTGTTGTTGCCTTTCACGTCATTCGGAACACCTTGCATTATCAAATGTTTTCACGTGTGGCTATGAATAGAATTGACCATCAACTATTCACGCGCAGAAATATATCCATATATGACAAAAACTAAACTTCACGAATGACCAAAATTTTAAAACAAACGAGGGCAGTTGCAAATGTACAAAATTAGGACAGAAACAATATTTTAAATATAACAACAAAAACATCAACAAAAACAGTTCCGCGGACAGAGCGCATTTCTCCCGGTTTCGAACAGTCGGTGATGAATTTTTTTTTAAAGTTTAGATAACTCTGTTTATGACTGACTATTATGAGGCCATTAGAATCGCCGAAAATAATGAAAAGGTTAACCAGTGCTAATGGTTTTTTTTAGCGAACTTAGTTATTGAATTGAACTTTCAATTGAATGTAGGAAAGGAATTTCTTGTACTTGACACCGACGAACAAGCCTACACGTAATGTATCTTACGTAGGATTACCTTGATGACCTTCAGAGATAGCGTAAAGCATATAGTTAACATGTTGTCTTCCTCAACACAAACATTTCGTGTTTTGCTTTTCATGTCGCTTGCCGGAAATTCGTTTTCTAACTTGATTAAATGTGCCCGGGTCATTTTGCTGGAACACTCCTTAAAATGTGGACAAGAAAAAAATTAAACCGCTCAGACAACAGTGTGTAATTCAATGTCTTGTTAGAGGACAAAGATGAAACAAAAGTGATTAATTATAAACGGACGGGGGCGTATTTTTGTCGGCGCGAGTTAGGTGACGTCATAAAGATTCCATCTCAAGTTTTTACTGCCTTTGCTATTACGTACAACTTCTTGTTTGAATTAATACTTTGTTACCATAAACGATTTTTGAAGTTAACTAGCTGGGTTTGCAGAAAACATTACCAAGAATGTAATTTGGAAATGTGGAACTTGAATTTCGTAGCGCCGGGTGAACGGTAACCAACACGAAATAAGTTAAGGACATCTCAATTCAATTAGAAATGACGGCAGAACGTTTATATCTACAATCATAATTTTCATCTCTTATCTCATTAAACACTTACCTCATCCCCGGAAGCAAGAAAAAAAGTAAATATTTGTTCAGTTTTTAAAAAGGTTCAAGTGTGCATGGTGTCATTTTTATCGTGATAACAAATCTTCCTTAACTAATGCTAATTAAGCTACACAATTACAAGGTTACATATCTTCCCAGAAAATTTTTTTAAGGGCCATTTTGTGTAAATCGCGAAAAATCATGAATGTCTAACTATTTTATCCCCAGTTAACTTATTTCTCATGGGAAGTCCGGTATAACCCATAAATTAGCTTAGAGAATGGAGGTCAAATAAAGCTAAATTTTTTGTGTCACTACACCCTTTGCATAAAGTGCGACACTTTGGAATTTTACAAAGTAAAAATAAAACTTCTCAATTCGATTATTGAGTAATAGATCCGAAACTGCGACACTAAATTCGGTCACAAATGATTCAGGAAATACCAACAAGGCTAGAATGTTAAGAGTTAAGGCTCACAGTCTAGTACAGAGATTCACTGAAGATACCTCTCTAAAATTCTTATCTTGAAACGATATCTTTTAAAACAATCACGGGACAAAATTCCAAGGCGGATAAATTAAAGGGATGAAATTTTGCGCAAAAACAACAACTGCAAGACTAAAACACCGGCTGTGAAAAAATAAAGTAAAAATGTAAACCATAGGTGCGATATTCTTCTAGAATAAAATACATTATACACCGACTTTTGGGGCAGTAGAATCTACTTTTTTTTGTTTACATTTTCATTGCGAAATATTTTGGGGGATTACGTTAACCACTCCCTTGTCGCACGCCCACGAGATATTTACACGTCGTATATTTAAGAATACCTTAGCAACGCAAGCGTGGCTGCCATGGCAAAATGATATAAAAAACGGCGCGGAATGATAGAAGCTCAGAATCGGTAGCTCGAACTTGAAGAGACTCTTTCTACTGAAGAGCAAGTGAACAAGATTAAGAGATAAAGATGGTGCTTTTACAAGTTCTTTTTATCACCCTGTTGTTTGTGGCGACCTCTCTTGCCAGCTGTTTTCCGGAGCACCCGCAAAAACAATTCTGCAAGGCCGATTTTGGTAAGTTTTCATGCATTCACAGGTTTTTCTTAAATACACTGCAGCCTCTATTTTTTCACCGTAGCGTCAATGCCACAACAAACACTTGGATAGTTTCTTTCTTAGTTCAACCTCGGGTTTCGGTGTCTATTTACCCAAAGGTTAAGGCACACAGCCGTGAACATTCCAAAAGCCTGTTGTTTTAATTGAAGACTAAATGCAATTTACAGCTTCAGTGGTAAAAAGAAACAACATCCATTCTTAAAAGTTGAAGTGGTACGTCTTAACGTTCACGTCTTCGGTGTGTAATATTAGCTGTAAACAAAACAGCGAAGGGCAAAACCTTGTTCGACGAGTGGGCTGGCTTTTCCTGTAAAGGGTGCGCGTTGTCTGAAAATTCGATAAGCCGATGTATGACCCTTGCCTTTTTTGTCGGCTACAGGAAACCTAATAAGGCAAAATTAACCATATTATATTAGCTACTGCATGTGGACCTTGGAAATAATAATTCTTTCATCGAATTCTTCTGAACAATTGTGGGGCACCTTAGATCATCCTCTATAACTGCGTTTTTTGGTCGCTTTATGTCAAAAAGTAACTCCCAGTGTTTCGTTTCGTCAGTGAACTGAAATGTAGCTGAGTATCTCTTTGTTATGAATTTGTCAAATCAATGACCATTTTGCTATTTGTGACCTCTTGTTGAAAGATTTTTTTGACTTAAAATGAGTCACTAAAAATCAACTGACTTCTTAATGATTTGTGTCACGTATTTTTCAAGATCCGTCTTTATCTTTATATTGTATCTTTTGCTTAGCAAAATATTTCGAGTTTCTCCTCGACATCAAAGTAATTTTGTATCCGAACAATTTTTGTGCGGTAACATTACTCCTTAAAATTTCGTTAGCGTCAAAATTCACTCACTTCATCAAGAGACATCATTTTTGAAAAGAAACAAGCCTGAACAATGCTGATTTAGTTATCCTGCGATAGATGGTCCTTTGTTAATTGAAGCCAAACCTGGACGCCTCGGTAGAAGAAAGATATTTCTGGATATCCGGTCTGTTAACAAGGCATCTTTTCAGATTCCCGAAATAATTCGGCATTATAATCCATCAAATATTTTCGCTTGCATGTGACTGGTCTAAACGCGTCACGTGACTGAATGTCCCAGCTAAAACTGAGGAATAGCCGAAATATATCGCTCAATTATTTTTGAAAGATAATTAAAACTATACCCCCATTTGACTTTAACAATATGGATATTTGTCTTTGGACATTATCTATTTCTCGAGGTTCACAGTTTTCAGCTAGCCTTGCTCTTGGAAACTGTTCACTTCTCCGAACAGATAAAGTGTGCGGACAAATATCCGGGCATATTTTCGCGCCAAATGGAGGCTATTAGTTAATACCCAGTACTCAATGGTAATTTAAAAGTTTAAATTCTCTTTGTTGTTTCGTAGTAATTTCATAGGAAAATCAGTAAATCGTGACGATGATGGAATAATATTAGAATGCAAGTTTGCCTAACACTTTTTAAGGTAAATTCTTTAAAATATACGTAACGACTGTTATCATCTCCACATTTCAGTCGTACACGCCAGAGTCCTGTATGGACCTGAATCTGACTACATGCCAAACAGTGGAAGGAATCCATCAATGAAATATCACGTTTACCAACTGAGGATT